>Ga0209023_10000120_pt1 | contig 134995 bp, 116 predicted proteins | sample LakOneMetagenome_FD_187468 | JGI IMG/M metagenome (GOLD analysis project Ga0209023, IMG submission 187468) | Freshwater and sediment microbial communities from Lake Erie, Canada (SPAdes) (version 2) | ecosystem: Environmental > Aquatic > Freshwater > Lentic | place: Lake Erie, Canada...
GAGCTATGGTGGTCAACATTTTTAATGCAATAGGTTTTACGGCTGGACCGCAATAGCCTCCAAAAACACTTTTCCCAGCAACATACGGATTGGGTACCAAAGTATCTAAATCGACACCAGTTACTGACTGAATCGTATTGATTAGACTAAGCGCATTGCTTCCGCCTTCGACAGCACCGCGGGCGGTAGGCACAACTGAATGTACATTCGGTGTTAATTTAGTAATTACGGGAATCGTGGCTTTTTCCATAACCCATTCGACTACCATTTTGGCAATTTCTGGGTCTTGCCCTACGGCGGCACCCATGCCTCGCTCGGTCATTCCGTGTGGGCAGCCGAAATTCAATTCGAATCCCATGGCTCCCGCATCTTCGCATTTCATAATCAATTCGTGCCACGATTTTCGATCGTTATCGGCCATTAAAGAAACAATCATGGCTCGATCGGGAAACATTTTGACTACTTCCGTAATTTCTCGTAAGTTAATTTCTAAAGGTCGGTCGCTAATTAATTCGATGTTATTGAAACCCATCATGCGTTTGCCTCCATAGTTTACCGAGGAATAACGAGAAGAAACATTTTTTACTTGCGAGCCTAGTGTTTTCCATACTACGCCGCCCCATCCTGCTTCAAAAGCTCGGACTACGTTTATTAATTTATCCGTTGGTGGCGCACTGGCTAGCCAAAATGGATTGGGTGATTTTATGCCTAAAAAATCGGTTGATATATCTGCCATGATTTTTGAATGTTAGTTGTTGAATTTTGGTTTTAATTCGGATTCGATGATATAATCCGGGCTGATGACGTATTTCAGTATCGCGGCAGCTCCGTCTTTCCCGGCTTGCACGGCATCGACTACTTCTCGTCCTCCGTTTACGCAATCGCCTCCTGCAAAAACACCTTTTAAACTAGTTACCGATTTGTCTTTCACCGCTAGTTTTCCTTTGCTGTTTTCAAAAGAATAGCTGTTAACCATATTTTCAAATGGCATTTGTCCTGCGGCTTTGATGACCATATCCACATCTAACGTAAAGGTTTCTCCAGAAGCAATTGGGCTTCGTCGTCCACTGGCGTCAGGTGCTCCTAAATGCATTACATCACAAACCAATTGCGTTACTTTTCCGTCTTGACCAAGCACTTCTTTTGGAGCTGCCAACCAAATGATCTTGCAGCCATCGAGTTTGGCAATATTCAATTCATGTTCGGTACAAGGCATTTCGTCTTGCGTTCTTCTATAGACTAAAGTTACTTCAGAAGCTCCTAATCGTTTGGCTTGTGTCGCGGCGTCAATCGCGGTCATTCCCATTCCGATTACGGCTACTTTATCCCCAACAGCAACCGAAGAGTGATTGTTGGTTCTTAATTCGTAAATGAATTTGATAGCATCTTCAACACCTTGCAAATGCTCTCCCGGAATTTCTAATTGGCGCGCCAATCCCACTCCAAAAGCCATATAGACGGCGTCGTAGTTGCGTTGCAATTCTTCAACGGTAATGTTTTTTCCTAATTCTTGGTTGTATTTGATGTTGATTCCGCCAATGGAAGTGATGTATTTCACCTCATCTTCGCAGAATTCCGGTGTGACTTTGTAAGCGGCAATTCCGTAAGTCATTAAACCTCCACCTTTGCTTTCCTTTTCGTAAATCGTTACATCGATGCCTTCTCTGCTCAAAGTGTGTGCACAACTCAATCCGGCTGGACCGGCGCCAACAATAGCGATCCGTTTTCCTGTCGACGGTTTGCGTTCGAACAATTGCCAGTTATTTTCCATGGCTTTTTCAGTGGCATAGCGTTGCAATTTGGCGATATGAATCGGCGTTTCGTGCATTAAATTATACACACAAGCACCTTCACACAATTTTTCTACTGGGCACACTTTGCTGCAGCCGGCTCCCATGATATTCGAAGAGAAAATGGTATGCGCGGAACCTTTCGTGTTTTCGGTAGCGATTTGTTTGATAAATTTTGGAACGTTGATGGATGTTGGACACGACTTCATACAAGGCGGGTCGTAACAAAACAAGCAGCGGTTCGCTTCCACTAAAGCCGCATCTGGTGTTTCAAAAGGCGGATGAATATCGGTGAAATTTTCTTGATATTCGGTTTGGGTTAATCGGTTATTCTTTATGCTCATATTTTGTAATTTTTGTTTTTGGTTGGTTGGTTTTTACCACATAGAAACATAGATTTATGCTTTGGGTAAAGTTTTAAAATATTCGTTTACAAATGTTTTTTGTCCTTCTTTAAAAATATTAAAACAATTAAAATTGATTAATATTCCTTTGGGTGACTTTAAAAGTTTCATATAATTTAGAAGCTTTGCTTCAAACATAGGATGTATTTCAAATACCGATTTTAATTCGACCACAATACTGTTTTCGATATATAAATCACATCTGAAATCAGTTTCTAATTCTTTACCTTTATATATAACCGGGATTTTCATCTCTGATAAAAAATTTATTTTTCTATGTGCTAATTCCTCTTTTAAGCATTGATGATATACACTTTCGAGTAATCCTCTGCCTATAATTTTATGAACTTCAATTGCAGAACCAACTATTTCGTAAGTCAGTTCATCTAAATGTTTTTGTGTTGTCATTTTTGGCTTTGATTTTTTTATTTGGCTTTGATTTTTTACTACATAGAGACATAGAAAAAGAGCTCTGTCTCTATGTGGTGAAATAAAATTTTATAATGCTGTAATTTCCTTATAGGTTTCTGGTCTGCGGTCGCGGTAGAATTGCCATTTGCCTCGGATTTGTTCGATTAAATCCAAATCGAATTCAGCAACAAGTAGTTCATCTTTATCTTCCGAAGCGCAAGCAATGATTTGTCCCAATGGATTTACGAAATAAGATGTTCCGTAAAAGCGCCCTAAATTCCATGGTTTTTCTTCGCCGACACGGTTGATGCAGCCCATGAAATAACCGTTAGCCACAGCGTGTGCGGGTTGTTCTAATTTCCATAAGTATTGCGATTGCCCGACAGTTGTGGCGGACGGATTGAAAACGATCTCGGCTCCATTCAATCCCAAACATCTAGCTCCATCAGGAAAATGACGATCGTAGCAAATGTAAACCCCTACTTTCGCATACTTGGTTTGAAAAACGGGATACCCTAAATTTCCGGGTTTGAAGAAAAACTTCTCCCAAAAACCTCCCGTTTGCGGAATGTGATTTTTGCGGTATTTGCCCAAATAGGTTCCATCAGCATCAATAACGGCGGCAGTATTATAGTAAACGCCCGCTTGTTCTTTTTCATAAACTGGAACGACAATGACCATGTTGTATTTCTTGGCGTAGACTTGCATGCGTTCTGTAGTTGGACCCGGAACGGTTTCTGCCGACGCATACCAAGCACTGTCTTGCCCTGGACAAAAATAAGGGGTGTTGAAAATTTCCTGAAAACACAGAATTTGAACGCCTTGTCTTCCGGCTTCTTCAATATAAGGAATGTGCTTGTCTTCCATGGCTTGCATGATTTCAGCAATCGTGCCTTCGCCTTCTGTTTTTGCCAAACTCAATTGAATGAGTCCTGATTTTACGATTCGTGCCATAGTTTATATTTTTCCTTCGACTTTATTTCGTTTTACAAAACGACCGTAGCCTTTACGTACTTTACATTCATTATTATCTATTACAACTTGCCCGCGAAGCAAAACGGTTTTCACTTTTCCGGTAACTTGCCAGCCTTCATAACCGCTATAATCTACGTTCATGTGATGTGTTTTGGCGGAAAGAGTGTGCTTTTCGGTGGGGTCGAACAGTACGATGTCGGCGTCACTGCCCACGGCGATGGTTCCTTTTTTAGGAAACATTCCGAAGATTTTCGCGGCATTGGTGCTGGCCACTTCTACATATTTGTTTAAGGTGATTCTTCCTTTGTTAACGCCTTCACTGAAGAGCAATTCCATTCGATTTTCAATAGCAGGATGGCCGTTTGGAATTTTAGAAAAATCGTCTTTACCCATGAGTTTTTGCTCCCACATAAACGGACAATGATCCGTCGCTACGACTTTCACCAAACCTTGATTCAAGCCTGCCCATAAGGTTTCTTGGTCTTTCTTTTCTCGTAAAGGTGGACTCATGACCCATTTGGCGCCTTCGAAGTTTTGTTCGTATAAGGAAGCATCCAAAATCAAATATTGAATACAGGTTTCTACGAATACATTTTGGTTTCTTTTGGTGGCATTCCGAACGGCGTTCAACGCCCCTTCGCACGTTAAGTGCACAATGTATCCGGGACAACCGGTGTAGTTGGCCATGTCGGCAAATCTTCCGCTGGCTTCGGCTTCCGTAACTTCGGGTTGTGATAAATAGTGGTACAGTGGAGCCAATTTGCCTTCCGATTTGTGTTTGGCAATCAGGTAATCAATCATGTCACCGTTAGTCGCATGCACGTTAATCAATCCACCATGTTTTTTTACTTCTTGCATTAAGCCAATCATTTGGCGGTCGTCAATCATCAAGGCGCCTTTATAAGCCATGAAGGTTTTAAAAGAAGTGATGCCTTCGACTTCTATAAAATGCTGGATTTCTTTTTTAGTATCTTCATTAAAATCGGTCACTGCCATGTGGAAACTGTAATCGCCTACCGCATTGTTATCGCTGCGTCCTTTCCATTCTTGCAATGCCGATTGTAGGCTTTTGCCTTGGGTTTGCAGTATAAAGTCAATTACGGTTGTCGTTCCGCCGAACAACGCCGCTCGGGTTCCGGTTTCGTAATTGTCGCTGCTGTAGGTTCCCATAAACGGCATGTCTAAATGCACGTGAGGATCAATTCCTCCTGGCATAACTAATTTTCCAGTAGCATCAATTTCTTGATCAGCTTTCACGTTTAAGTTCGTGCCAATCGCTTGGATGCTTTCTCCTTCAATATAAATATCAGCGACATAATCGTCTGTTGCTGTTATTATTCGTCCGTTTTTTATTAAAATACTCATCTCCTTTTATTTTAATTTTGGAATGATCCTCATTCCCTAGTATTATTTTTTCTTCATTAAAATCCAATAAATCAAACCGCTTAATCCGAATCCGACGAACCACGCGTAACTGTACAATCCTGAAATCCAGCTCGGAAATACATCCGGTCCAACCACTTTGATTGTCGTCAAAAATCCAGGAATATTGGGTGCTATACCAAGCAATAAAGCTATGATAGCTGCCTTATTAAATCCATTAGAAAAGCTGTAAATTCCTTTTGAATCGTATAGATCATTTAGAATCAATTCTTGTTTTCTGATAAAATAGTAATCGACAATCATGATGCCGCCAACAGGTCCGAGCAAACTGGAGTAACCCACCAACCACGTAAAGATGTAACCGGTTGGATCGGCTATTAATTTCCAAGGAAAGATTAAAATTCCGATAACTCCTGTGATATAACCCCCTTTTCTGAAATCAATTTTGGATGGCGCGAAGTGAGCAAAATCATTGGCTGGGCTTACAATATTGGCTGCAATATTCGTCGCCAAAGTGGAAATAGCGACCGCTATCATCGCCGCACTTACCAAAAGTTTACTGTCGAATTTTCCGGCTAAAACCACCGGATCCCAAATCGTGGTTCCAAAAACAATCGTTGTTGCCGAAGTCACCACTACTCCAATAAACGCAAACAACGTCATAGATGTTGGCAGGCCGTAAATTTGTCCTTTAATTTGGGCTTTTTGTGATTTTGCATATCGCGTAAAATCAGGGATATTCAACGATAATGTGGCCCAAAATCCTACCATTCCCGTTAAGGCTGGGAAGAAGAAATGGAAGAAATCAGTCGTTGTAGCAAACTTTGAGGGCGTGTCTAAAATAGGTCCCAAACCGTGTGCGGCACTCAATGCCCAAAACAATAAGGCTAAGGCGGCGATGGGTAAAAAGAATGCCTTGAACACTAGTAGTTTTCGGATGCTATCGACTCCTAAATACACGACTAACATGTTCAAGATCCAAAACAGGAAAAAACAAATCGCGGGTCCGGTTTGCAATCCGAAGGAATCTGGGAAGACTTGTGGTAACGTATCTAATGCAGGAATCCACAACCTCATCATTTGAAAGAGGGCAAAACCACCAATCCAAGTTTGAATTCCGAACCAACCACAAGCGACAATTGCTCTTAATAATGCGGGAATGTTAGCGCCTTTGGTCCCGAAACTGGCTCTAGCAAAAACGGGAAATGGAATTCCGTATTTGGCTCCCGCGTGCCCATTTAAAATCATTGGAATTAATACAATGGTGTTTCCTAAAAAGATGGTCAGAATGGCTTGCCACCAATTCATTCCGCCTTCTATTAGCGAGCTCGACAACATATACGTTGGAATACACAAACTCATGCTGATCCATAAGGCCGCATAATTCCAAGTTCCCCAACTGCGTCTTACTTCAGATATAGGAGCCAAGTCTTCGCTATACAAAGCGGTGTTTGTAGTATGTAAGTTTTCGTTTGTCAAGTTGGATTTGATTTATGCGATTAACGCGGCATCGGCAATTTTCAAGGCTTCACTAATGATGGCTAATCCTTCGTCGATTTGCGCTTCCGTGACACACAATGGTGGTGCAATAAAAATGTAGCCCCAACGCACGAAGGTGTACAATCCTAATTCTCGGACTTTAGCGGCAATTTGATTGGTGATTTTTAAATCGTCACCTGCTCCGTTATACGGCGAAATCAATTCGCCTGTGGTTTTATTTTTTAAAACATCCAAGCACCCTAAAAGTCCTGTATTCCGGAACGTTCCCATACTTGGGTGTTGGCTTCTCATCGCTTCAATTCTAGATTCTAGATAGGCGCTCATCTTGCGGGTATTGGCAATCAGATTGTCATTTTCATAGATGTTGATTACCGCTAAAGCTGCGGCCAACGCCACTGGATGTCCGTTATACGTTAATCCAATCATCATCGGAGTGTTCTCGTATTTCTCGGCAATTTTATCAGAAACCATCAAGCAACCTAATGGCAAATAAGACGATGTTAACCCTTTGGCCATACAAATCATATCCGGAATGATGTCGTGATTTTGAAACCCGAACCATTGCCCGGTTCTTCCGAATCCGCTCATGACTTCATCGGCAACAAACAAGATTCCGTATTTTTCGCACAGTGCTTTCACTCCTTTTAAATATCCTGTTGGGTAATGCAAGCAACCCGAAGAACCGCTTTCACCTTCAAAAATAAATGCTGCAATATTAGTTTTCCCTTCTAAATGAATCACTCTTTCTACATATTCTAAACTTAAACTCAACTTTGTTGCATCGTCTAAATCTTTCATTCCGAAGAAATAATACGGGTCGTCTAAATGCACGGCATTGGGCATTTGTTGGGAATCGTTGGCTAGTTTTCTGGGATCGCCACCAACGGTCATTCCGCCGATAGAACCTCCGTGAAACGCGCGGTATCTTCCTATGATTTTGTGTCTGCCCGTATATAATCTTGCTAATTTGATGGCGTTGTCAATGGAGGACGTTCCGCATAAAGTGTAAAATGCTTTGTTCAAATCGCCAGGACAGATTTCAGCTAGTTTTCTGGATAATTTTGCTCTAATTTCTGTGGTACACGATGGTGTTACAAAACTTACTTTTTGCATTTGTTCGACCACTGCATCTGTCACTCGTTGATCGCCGTGACCAATATTCACCGACATTAATCCAGAGGAAAAATCGATGATGCGGTTGCCATCGTAGTCGTATAAATAAACGCCTTCCGCTCTTTCTATGGCGATTGGGTTGACACTAGCTTGTGCCGACCAAGAGAATAAACTGAATTCTTTGCTATCGCTTATGATTTGTTCCTTGGTTAAGGTTTGTTCTTTTGTAATCATTTCTTATTTAGAATTTAGAATTTTTGAATTGGGTTTCTTGTGAGTCGAATGCCCTAGCCCCGATTGCAGCGGTTATCCTTTTGTGCCGGAGTTCGGCGCAAAAGATTACAGCGTAAAGCGGGAAATAGCTCCTGAAAAAAATGCTTCTTCTTAGCTCATCCAGTTAACTCCGGCTTCGGCGTTCCATTTAATCGTGGACTTTTTCAATTTGGTCCAAAATTCTATGGAACTTTTTCCGGTAATATCTCCGACTCCAAATTTACTGTCGTTCCAACCTCCGAAACTGAACGGTTCTCTTGGCACTGGAACCCCCACATTCACTCCGATCATCCCGGCGCTGGCTTTGTCGATGATGTAACGCGCCATTCCTCCATTTTGGGTGAAAACGCTAGCCGCATTTCCGTAAGGATTGGCGTTTTCGATGGCCAAAGCTTCGTCTACGGTATTGGTTCTAAGAATGGAAATTACCGGTCCGAAAATTTCTTCGGTGGCAACGCTCATTTGAGGGGTTACATAATCGATTACTGTTGGCCCTACGTAGGTTCCGTTTTCTTTTCCGGCCACTTTGGTATTTCTACCATCGACTAAGATTTTAGCGCCGTCTTTTTCGGCTTGGGTGATGTAACGTTCGATACGCTCTTGCGATTCTTTATTGATTACAGCTCCTAAATTTACTCCTGGAATTATTTTTCTAGCTTCGTCGCAGATTTTGGCTACGATAGCATCGACATTTCCAACGCCAATCATTGCGGATGCCGCCATACATCTTTGTCCGGCACAACCCGACATGGATGCGGCTACGTTCTGAGCGGTCATTTCTGGAATCGCATCAGGCAATACCATTAAGTGATTTTTAGCACCACCTAACGACAAGCATCTTTTATAATTGTGGGTAGCTCTTTGGTATACAATCTTGGCGACTTTGGTAGAACCTACAAAAGAAACGGCTTCTATATTGGGGTGATCGCAAATAGCATTTACAATGTCTACATCGCCATGCACTACGTTGAAAACGCCATCGGGCAATCCGGCTTCTTTTAAAATTTCGGCTAATCTTCCGCAACTTAAAGGCACTTTTTCAGAAGGTTTGATGATCATGCAATTCCCTAATGCGATGGCATTGGGAATGGTCCAATTGGGAACCATGGAAGGAAAGTTGAACGGCACAATAGACGCGACAACGCCTAAAGGAACATGCTCTGTTCGGCATTCAACGCCTTTACTGACTTCTAATAATTCTCCTGTTATCAATTGTGGTAATGAGGTAGCGAATTCGGTTAGCTCTATGCATTTTTCGATTTCGGCAACGGATTCTCCTAGGGTTTTTCCGTTTTCCTCGCTACACAATTCTGCTAATTCTTTTAAGTGTTTTTCTAGCAACGTTTTATATCGGAAGAAAACTTGAACGCGTTCTTTTATTGGTGTTTTGCTCCATGCTGGAAAGGCGGCTTGTGCTGCTTTTACGGCATCGTCTAAATCTTTAGTGTTGGACATTGGAACGGTTGAAAGAGGATTGCCGTCGAGAGGCGAAATAACGTCCATGGTTTTTGAAGTGGAAGCGGGAACAAATTTCCCGTTGATGTAATTCTGAATTGCTGGGTATTTCATTATAGTTACTGGTTATTTTATAAATAGTTTAATAAAAATAATAACAATTTATTAATATACAAGTTTTAAATGTGAATTATTAGTAATATTAACTTAACATACAATTGCAATTAATTTATAGGGGAATTCATTGTGGCGTTTCATTTCATTTGGAAAAAACTGAAAATCAGCTTATAGTCGATTCAAAAGCTTATCGAATACTGCTATCTTCTTTATTTCAGTGACTAGGTGCTGTTTTTGGCGAAAACAATTTAAAAAGTTGTTCCGTTTTCCTTTTTTTAAAAGCGGACGACTTTGAGAGTGATACTCCAATTAGGTGTTAAACTCTTTTGTCCTAGTGCTTAATTCGCAATTCCTAAGTATCTTAGTCGCCTAAAATCTCGCTAGAAAGCTGAAGTCTCATGAAAAAATTGTTTTTTGTTTTTCCTGTCTTGTTGTTACTGTATTGCAGTAATGTAGATAATTCGGCGCAAAAAGTGGCTAGCGCTACAGTAAACAAACCTTCACAACCCATTGTTGTTGCTGATGTTTTCAATCTGAATCAAGTTCCAACGATTACTTTAGAATTTACCGTTAGCGAGTGGAATAAATTGCTTCAAAACTATGACCTCAACCCAGCCAACGACAAAAAAGTAATGTCTCATTTCACCTTTGTCAGTGAAGGTAAGACCGTTGATTTGGATAGCATCGGATTGCGATTGAAAGGAAACACTAGCCGTCGCCGACCTGAAGGCGCAACTGGTGAATTACACAATGCCGCTGCTCCTGATTGGCACCACAGTCATTTTGCTTTGGATTTTTCAAAATATAGAGATGCCCAACGTTTCGTTGGTTTGAACAAACTCAATTTAAAATGGTTCAAAGACGATGCAACCTATATTCGAGAAATCTACAGCTATGATTTATTTCGTCGATTTGGATGTTGGACCGCGCCAAGAGCATCCTATTGTCGCGTAACCATAAAAGTAGATGGCGATGCCGTGCCAGCGAACTTTGGAGTGTATGCTATGATTGAAAATGTCGACGAAGATTTTATTCAAAAAAACCAAGCGCAATGGGGCGCAGGCCTAGGGTTTTTATGGAAAGGCGGTTGGGGCGGCGGCACCAATGCCAATTTTGTTTCAACAGCGAATATTGGTGTAGAAGATGTGAATATCAATCCTGCATTATCGGTTTACTATGCATACGATTTGAAAACTCGAAAATCGGAACTTCCGGCTGCTAAAACCGAATTATTGCAATTCATCGCCGACTTAAACACCAAAACCGGAGCTGATTTTCAAGCTTGGATTGCTCAAAAAATGGATGTGAATCTCTTTTTAAAAACGTATGCCACAAATGTGGTTTTAGGAATGTGGGATGATTATTGGGTCAATGGAAATAATTTCTTCTTCTACTTTGCACCCAATGGCAAAGCTTATTTTATCCCTTATGATTACGACAATACCCTAGGAACGTCTGCCATTGTAGCCAATTCGGGAACTCAAAACCCATTGTCTTGGGGCAACATGTCGCAGCGGCCTTTGATTACTAAAATCTTGGCTATTCCTGCTTACCAAACACTTTACAAAGGATATCTTTCCGAATTAACCAATATCAACAAGGACTTGTTTCATTCGATTCGTTCTATTCCAAGAATTCAGAATTGGCAAAATAAAATTGCTCCCTATGTAGCTAACGATACCGGAGAAGATATGGCGATTTTAGATGTGCCTGCGTATTGGGGTAATCAACCGAATTACAGAGTAAAATCGGGAAACAGTTTAGGAGGCAGTACTGGTCCGGCGAATTTTTTTACCTCAAAAAGAACTTCCATTACTTGGTAAAAAAAGTTAGTCAGCGATGATAAATTTGATTGTCTTGGTCAGTTTTTCCGCGGTTACTTTTCCGAAGTAAATTCCAGCATGCAATCCAGAACAATCAATAGTTTGACGCGTGGTGTCTTCGGTGGTGTCTAATGGAATGTTTTTTACTAAACTTCCTAATGAATTGTATATGGAAAATGTGGCATCGGAACTGGTAGCATTTTTGCAATACAATTGCAAACTTTTTCCTTGAATCGGATTCGGGCTAATTACTACTGTTAAAGCAGTCGGGTCGAAATTAGTAGTTGCCAACGCCGTACTCGCTAACCAATTGACGGCGTTCATCAACAACTTTTGGTGGTTCCCGCTTGCATCAGTACTATACCCGTCGTACAAAACATCGCCGCTATCGCCCGTGCCATCGTCAGCCACAGAGCTATCGCCAATAGCGACAACTTTTCCAGCCAAATAGGTAGAAGAAGCCACCATTACATTGGTAGTGCCCGTCAAACTAGAGCCGTTTCGGAACACCAATCCTTTTACAGTACTGTTACTGGTTGGATTGATGGTTAATGTTGTTCCATTCGTCCATAAGATTTTGGTGACATTGCCGTAAGTTCCGTGTAAAATAGTATTGGTAGGCAAATTGGCTATGTTGGTTGCATTTCCGGAAACGTCAACTTGGTCGAACACCATTCCAAAAGGATCCGCTTGTATGGAATTATTTGCCATCAAATCGTTCCAGACCATTGGTGAATCCGATCCATCGTTGTTACGGTCCGAAATGGTATGATCAGCAATCATCAACAAACCGCCACCGTTTTTTACGAAATTCACAATCGCATTCTTTTCCCCAGCCGTATAATTAATATTTGGTTCATCAACGATATACACGGCATAATGACTTAAATCTTGCGCATTGCTTACCAATCCATAAGTAATTTGACCATTGTAAGGCAATGTTTCTACAGTATAGCCTTGGTTCACACAATCAACAGCCCAATGAGACAATCCTCCATTCCAGTAGGTTTCAGGAGTAGTTGCTGTAATTCCCGATTGTGCTGGCGTTGGAATTTTTTGCGGATTTGATTCTGTACCTCCAATAGACATCGGACCATTTCCGCTGTAGATATTGTGTAAATCAGCGTCGATGACCCAGTCGGCACTTCCTGCCATTTGCGCTTTGGAAGCATCGAAAAGAATTTTTATTTGAGCTGACGCGACAGTTCCAATAAACAAAGTAGCAAGTAAAATGTATTTTAATTTCATAAAGTGAGGTTTAGTATTTTGAAGTGCTTGCTATATTCTTTTCATCGGTTTCTTGTTTAATGGCGACAAAAATCAGCACGTAAAAGTAGGAAGATATTTGATTTTAAATTTTGTATTAACAAAGATTTAGAAGATTTGGAACCAATCTTGACCTGTATGGTCCAAAGTATTTTTTTATGAATAACAGTCCCGAATTACAACTTGCTGATTTTCGTGTTTACGATATGCGTTCCCGATTGCACGGTTAACAAATAGACCCCAGTTTTTAAATCTTGCAATGGCAAATTTATTTCTTGATTTCCTTTTTCTGATTGGATTTGCCGGGTATAAACCAGCTGTCCTGTTAAATCGAAAATCGACATTTGAACGAGCTCTCCATTGGTGTTGTTCAAGGCAATTCGAGTGGTCTCTGTTATGGGATTGGGATATAACACTACTTCAAACTTTGGGGTTATCGTGCGCTCTACTTTTTGCGTTTGAGTGAAAACAATAGCTCCATCTGTATCGTACTGTGTTAAACGGTAATAGGTGATCCCATCGTTTTGAGTCGAAGTGTCTTCAAACGAATAGGTGTTTGGAAAGGCAGAAACTCCTTTACCTTGTTGACTCGAAATCGGTTCAAAAACCACATTGTCTATTGATTTTTCGATCAAGAACAATTGCTCATTAGTCTCATGAGTGGTAATCCATTTCAAAATCACTTTGTTGGATTGGGCTATGGCAAAAAATTCAGCTACCGCTCTTGACGTTGCCAAACGAGTTGCATCGTTTCGCGTATACCAAATCGGCGCCGTAATGATTCGTTTCCCGTCGGATTCTGTGACATCAATATAATAATAGCGTCCACTTAAATTTGTCAAGGCAGCGTGTGTAAAACTAATAGAACCCGTAGTTGTACTGGTTAAAATCGTAGCATTGGTGCCGCTTCCTGGAATTCCAGAATATATTTTTAAAGAGGTAACGGGATTTGAAGTTGAAGTCGTTACCGTGATCAGAGGGGTTCCAGCAGCAGTTAAAATACTCCCCATCGGGTTGTTGTTGATTTTAAAAGTTACGTAAGCGGAACAATCTTCAGTAGCATAGAATCGCATCAATCTCATGGCGCTCAAAATATCTGGCTCTGTTAGGGATGGCGCCATAACTACGGTGCGCGATGTCGCCGTATGTCCGTGTGTGACATTGTGATTGTCGTGATCAATCGTTGGGCCTAAATGATAGCCTCGAGCCAACATGTTCCGATAAAAACTCAAGTATGCCATAGACGCTGGCGGATCGGTATACGATGTATTGATAGAAGTGGATGGTCCGTTTTCAACAGCTGAGCCTACAACAGCATCGTCGGCAATCGCATCATAAGTACTCATAATACCGTTGTAATCCGTGTTGTTTGGGTGGGCTAACGTTGCAAAAGCGTTGTTGCCAAATCCATTAATCACATTAAACAAACCTGTGGTTCCTGTATAAACGTTCTGTGGCACATAGGTTTGATATTGTCCAGCATCCCAACCTAACAAATTAGGAACACCGTAAACTACCACGTGTCCGCCTCCCGAAATCACACCCCATTCCATACCGTACATTGTTAAGAAACTTGGAGTAGTCGCGGCTGTGGCTTGTGCTCTTCCTAATATCCAATTGTTCAAAGACATTCCGGCACTCACGTGATTGTGTTCGCTAATGCCAAGGAAATCCATGCAATTGGCGGTGTCGCCAAACGCAAAATCGCCGGAAGGTAATCCAGTTCCGTCGCTGTATTCACTGTGTGAGTGAAAATTTCCAAAATAATAATTCAATGGTGCCGTTGCCGTCGTGCTACTTCCGGTTAAAGGAGTCGTTGTTTTATAAATCGGCCCGCCACTACAGTTACTAGCATTTAATGCAAAAACAGAAAAGAAATAAGTGGTATTTGGAGTTAATCCTGTTGCTATAAATGTCGCAGCTGTTCCAGCGCTGACAACAGTTCCATTGCCCAAAGCATTTCCTGCTGAATAGTTTATACCGTTACTCGGCATTGTACTTAATGTGGGCGAAGTACTACAAACTACTAAATAAGCATCGGCCAAACTAGGCGTAAACGAACCAGAGATTTGAGTACTCGTTGTACTACTAAAGACTAACCCTGAAGGCTGACTCAAAGGAGCAGCACATGGTGGTGCCAAAGTGGTAGCGTTGTCATTTACGGGAGTAGTCACGTTGTAGGCAGGTCCTCCAGTGCAACTTCCATTATTAAAGGAAAAAACGAAAAAATAATACGGAGTATTGGGTATCAATCCAGCTGCCGTAAAAGAAGTGGAAGTACTTGAACTCACGACGGTGCCATTCCCTAAAATAGTTCCAGCATTGTAAATCATACCAGTTGTTGGTGCTATCGATAAGGCAGAAGATGTACTGCAAACTACCAAATAACCCGAAGCTGCTACCGCCGCGAATGAACCCGAAATGCTAGTGCTAGTAATGGAGCCTAATGTAAGTCCACTTGCTTGATTCACTGGAGCCATACAAGGATTCGGCAAATGGTATTTTAATCGAGTGGGGTCGGTTGTTACTGCTGTCTGCACTGCCGCGATGGAGGCGGTAACCCACTGAGCAGGTATAAATTTACTGGCAGGACTTGTTACGGAAAGTAAGCGAACATAACTGATGTCGGCCGCATTTACTCCGGTGCCAAATTGGTCTAGTATTGTGTTGGATCCGCTTAGTAATGCTACACCATCATTTCCGTTAAAGTTGATAACGGTATTGCTAGTTTGGGTTGCACTCGCAGCAGTAAGATAAGGAATCTCAGTTCCGTTATTGGTGTTCCCTATAAGTACGGATCCGCGCGCCGGAATGGTCATTGTCAAATTAACGGTGCTGCTTGGTGCTCCTGTAAATGCTATTGCACCCGTTGTTCCGGCTGCATTCCATAACCCAAGTTTTAATTGTGGTGAAGCAGTGTTGATCGCTGAAGTGCCCATGTTGGTCAATTCTATCCAGCGGTTGCTACCCGTTCCTTCGTAGTATTGCGAAATGATAATTTGTGCTGCCGCAGAATGCCCAAACATCAAAAGCATCACGGCCAAAACCATTCGTTTCAAAGCCAACCTCTCTTTTCTCATGTACATTTTCATTTTTGCGCTTTCAAATATATAGTTTTTTGTTGTTCTCAATGAGAAATTCGCATTAATTTCTACTTAAGAGTAGGAATTTGCTTAACAAGTGAAGATAAAATAAACAAGTATCTAAACAGATTTTGCAAAAAACAATTATTGTCCTCCAAAAATGTGAAAAAAGCAAACCAAATTCTTTTACGATGCATCATTTCTTCGTAACTTTAATAGTGAAATTAGTTCCTACTAATTCCTATTTCTTGGAAGCTCTAACTAAAAAAATGATGTCATGAAAGTAAAAAAAAGATTGGGTATTTGGATGGATCATACTGTTGCCCGTTTGATGGAATATGCCGCGGAAGATTTCAAAGTTACCACCGTGGAAGTCGAATTTACTCCTCCTGCCAACCAACAGCCTATCCTGCGTAGTGAAAGCACCTTACACAACAAAGAGAACCAATCGCTAAATTCTTATTACAAAGGATTGATGAATCACATCAAAAAATACGATGAAGTCGTGCTTTTCGGACCAACCAATGCAAAAACAGAATTGTTCAACTTGTTGCGAGGAGACCATCGATTTGACGGCATTCACCTCGAAACCAAAACGGCAGCTAAAATGAGCTACGAACAACAACACGAATTCATTCAAAACTATTTCGCCACCTTGCTTGATTATAAAAGCCCTTATGCCAAATAGCATTGTTGTACTTCTTAGTCTCGCTTGAGCCATCCGGTTACACTCATGCGACGAGCGTTGGTCACCAGAACTTCGTGCTCGAGCGTGTCGCTTTTGAAGAAGACCGTTTTACCTTGAGTGGGTGCAATTTTTTGATTTCCGCCTTGTAGAACTACTTGAAGTTCACCGCCATCTCGCGATTGCCAATGCGGATTTAAATAACTAATTAACGAAAACACCCGACTAGAATTATTCTGAAACTGGTCGAGGTGTTTTTTATAAAAACTTCCCGGATCGTAAAGCGAATAATGGAATTCATAACTGGTAATACCGGCAAAACAACTGAGGTTCAAATAGGCTATAAAAGCTTCCATTTGTTCTAAAAATTGAGTTTCAAAAGGATTGTTGTGACTTTTGTCTAACCAATAAATAGAATCTCCACGAACGGTCGTGTTATGAGAAATCAAAGTATCGTTGCCAGTTCCAGCCGCAACTAACAATTGATCTCGAAACAACTGCAACAAGTTTTCTTCCAAATGACCCGCTAAAGTCTCAGAAATAAAGTCATCCGAAATCCCCACTGCATTATCTAAATAGGTTTGAATCAGCGTTTCAAAAGAAGTTTCCATAAGAACAGGATCACAAGATCAGACCTGCAATGGCACAAGGTAGTCTAAATAAAAAACTATTCTAAAGGAAAACCCCTAGAATAGTTTTTTGTTATTATAAAGAAGAAGAAGACCGCTCCTTTTCTTTAAAATTTAAGCGACGCTCCTAACTGAATCACTTCGGTCGAACCCGGTTGATTCTGCACGGCATCGTTAAAACCTTTGACGTAACGAGCATTGATCCCTAATCCCAACGGAAAATTCAGACCAACACCAGCAGCAATTGCTGGATCAAAAGTCTCTGCTTTACCAATGTAGCCTGGCGGATAACTTTCGCTGATTTTAAAACCAAATTGAGGCCCTGCTTCAAAACTTAGCAATTTCAAAATGTACACTTTAGCCATCACCGGTACATTGATGTAATTTAAGGTAACATCACCACCCGGAATTCCAAATGCAGTTTTCGTTTTATACCCCTGACCTGAAAATTGAACCTCCGGCTGAATAAAGAAAAGCTCTGGTACCACAGAGAATTCTTTAAAAACACCAGCATAAAAAGAGGTTTTAGGATCAACATTCCCATTGGTAATTCTGGAAACATTTAATCCAGCTCTAACCCCAATTTTTTGGGCCGTAATGGTTTGAGATGCTGTAAAAAAACAGATCGCTAAAAAAATGCTTTTAATTGCTTTCATAAGTTTTGTGTTTAGTTTGTATTTGTTTAAAAGAGGTGTCTTTATACCTTTCAAAGATAGTAAAAGCGCATTGTGATTTAAATTTTAAAAAAAGCTCTTATTCTTGACAGCGCCATAAAGTTGGATTTTGATCGCTATTGTTGGAAAATTAATGAAGCCAAACGCTCATCTCGTTCGTAAATATCATCATAAAAATGTACGGTTCCTTCTGCGTCGACCCAAGCTGTAAAATAACCAATATAAACGGGAATTTTATGTTTTAGTGTGTACCAACTTTCTTCGCCTTTATGCATCGCTACCTGTATTTTTTCGGGTGTCCAATTTTTATCGTCTTTCAAAATCAAATTGGCCAATTCAACCGGTTTTTCCACTCTAATACAACCGTGACTGAACGCTCGTGACTGTTCATTGAACAAACTTTTTGCAGGTGTATCATGCAGATAAATATTGTTCGAATTTGGAAATAAAAACTTCACTAGTCCCAACGAATTCTTAGGCCCTGGTTTTTGACGGATGTTACCATCATTCCATTCCATATTGTGTTGCGAAAGGTAATTTTTATTCTTCGCGATTTCAGGCATCAGTTCCTTTTTGATGATACTTTTAGGGACATTCCAATACGGACTAAAAACAATATACTGCATCATGCCACTAAAAACCACAGTTTGATTCATCGCTTTTCCTACCACTACTTTCGAAATCAACTCGGGTTTTCCGTCTTTGAAATAGGTTAAACGATAGGCTGGAATATTGATTACTATAAATTCTTTTGCTTTAGTAAGATCGCCAGGCAACCAGCGACAGCGTTCCATATTAACCATGATGGTTTTAATCCGATCGGCAATTGGCATATTCAAAGAAGCCAGCACTTTAGGTGTAATGGTTTTGTTTGATTTGGCGTCAATAGTTCGTTTGTACTTTAAAACGCCTTCTGATAAAGTTTCGTCATAAATCGTGCTTTTTGTATCCGATTTCAACATCCCCAATTGAAACAATCGCTGTCTGATTTTAGCAACGGTCACAGCAGAATCTCCTAGCTCCAGAGCTTTCGTTTCCGCTTCAAAAGCAATGGGCTCCCAAGTTCCCTGTTGCTCTATCTTACGGTATTGCTGCAAGACTGATTTTAATCGGTAGTATTGCCCAACGACTTCTTTTTCATTCTGATGCATCAATGAAGGATTGTGTAGAATGGAATCCAAATAACTCACATACGATTGCTTCTTTCTCGGCAAGTACCATCCTAACTCACTCGATTGTGTAGCATCCAAGCCTTGGTAGACTTTATTGGCATAGAAGAAATATAAGGCTGAGATTAGCAATTCACTTTGCGGATTTGGAGTCGTTTCCTTTTCCTGAAAAATGGCATCCAATTCAGCTTTGTAAGGTATCGTGGTTTTTACTCCTTCGGTTTCAATAGCGTTCATTTTACTGTACAGCATTTCGGAAACTTCGTTCAGACCATCGGCATCATACCAAAGGAAATGAAAATCATGTTTCCTATAGATTGCTTTTACTTCTGATTCGTATTTTAATACATTCGGATGTTTCGCAAAAAATACGGCAACCAAAGTACTGTCGAAAGGGATTTTACTTTGATCTGGCTTTACCTTTTTTACATCTTGTGCTAAGGCTGCGGCTGCACTTTCTTTCTTATGACAAGACCAAAAAATTAGCGAAATTGAGGTAAATAAGAGCAGAACTATAACTAACTTTCTCATAAAAACTAATGCATTTAAAGCAAGATAAAAGTACGCACTTTTCCAATACACTACTATCAGAATCCGTACAAAAGTTTGTGATATTATTGTATCTTTACAAGTGTAGATTTACTTTTTCTTTACCTAGAACCTTTTAATTCATGAATAAAACAACGTTACTTTTCGCTATTTTTCTATTTTTCGCAACTTTTGTTGCTTTAGGTCAAAAAGGCAAAACAGACACGGATGCAGTAAACCAATTGTTAGACGGTTGGCACAAAGCGGCTGCCGAAGCCAATTCGGAAAACTACTTTAACGCCTTAACCGAAGATGCTATTTTTATCGGCACTGATGCCACCGAGAACTGGAACAAAACCGGATTTAAAGCCTTTGCAAAACCTTATTTCGACAAAGGAAAAGCTTGGGATTTCAAACCTTTACAACGCCATGTTTTCTTTAGTAAAGACAAAAAAATAGCTTGGTTTGATGAAGTGTTAGATACTTGGATGAAAATCTGTCGTGGCTCCGGCGTTTTAGTGAAAGTAGGAAAAGAATGGAAAATTCAACATTATGTTTTGTCCGCCACAATCCCGAACGAGAACATCGACGAAGTAGTGAAAATCAAGACTCCAATCGAAGAAGCCCAAATAAAAAAACTTCAGCAAAAATAGGAGTTCATTATTTCAAATGATCCAACATATCTTGCGTGGTGCTCGTTAAATCAAACCGATGTTCCCAGCCCCAATCTGTTCGTGCTGGAGTATCGTCAATGCTTGATGGCCAGCTGTCCGCAATCTTCTGACGGAAATCAGGTTTGTAGGTAATCGTAAATTCTGGAATGTGCCTCTTAATTTCTACTGCAATTTCGCTTGGTGTAAAACTCATCGCGGCTAAATTATAAGATGATCGTATTTTGATTTGTTCCGAATTGGCTTGCATGATCGCAATCGTAGCGCGAATAGCATCGTCCATATACATCATTGGCATTTTGGTTTCGGAAGATAAAAAGCACTCGTAAGTTCCGTCACTCAAAGCTTTGTGATAAATATCTACTGCATAATCGGTGGTACCACCACCAGGAGCGGTACTCCAACTTATTAATCCCGGATACCGAATGCTGCGCACATCCACTCCAAAAATATGATTGTAGTATTCACACCACCGCTCGCCCGATTGTTTGCTAATGCCGTAGACCGTTGAAGGTTCCATAATAGTGTATTGTGGCGTATTTTCTTTTGGCGTCGTTGGTCCAAAAACAGCAATACTAGACGGCCAAAAGATCTTTTTGATTTTCTTGGCTTTGGCCAAATTCAACACATGAAAAAGAGAGTTCATGTTTAAGTCCCATGCAAAAGCTGGATTTTTCTCCGCTGTTGCTGAAAGCAGTGCTGCCATCAAATAGACATCGGTGATGCGGTGCATCTCTACCAAGTGTTCAATTTGATTAAAGTCTAAGGCATTCACCACTTCAAATGGTCCCGAATTCACCACATCGTTGTTCAATTTTCTAATGTCGGAAGCAATCACGTTTTCAGTACCATAAATGGCTCGCAATTGGTGTGTTAACTCCGTTCCTATTTGCCCGCAAGCACCTATAATTAGAATTTTGGTGTCCATGTGTTGTCGTTTGAGGGCGTAAAGATAACGATTTCGTAAATTGTGGAAAGCCTCAAATCAGATTGTTTTTTACGGTCATTGTGGCCCAAAAATCCAAATTGATGTTAAATAACAATCCCCTTTTTACTTTCGTTTTACCTTTGTAACTTTGTTCGCTAATTCGATACCCATGAAAAGTACTTGGTTTTCCTTTCTTTTTGCTGTTTTGATTTTGTCTTCGTGCCAAAACAACGATGCAGCTCGGTTGGCCGAACAGAAAAAAGACGCTCAAAAAAGAGACCTTATTTTTAAGACCATCAGCAAAGGATGGCGTTTTCAAATGCCTGCTTTAAATACAAAAACGCAAGCGGTAACGCAAAATTGGTCGGAACTGCAAGCTTTTACTGCCGAATTAAATCAAACTCCAAAAAGCACCACAAATGCTTTTCAGAAAAAAGCGGTCGAACTCTCTAAAAAAGCGTTCGCTTTAAACAATAACATCCCGGCGCCTTTCAATAGACCTGAAATTAAAAGTCGCGTTGCTGCCTTGAACACGAAGGTAAATTCACTGACTTTATTCTTAAACATTGACGATATTCCCCAAGAAAAAATTGTTCTTTTAGTTCAAGAAATCAATATTGCCCTGCAATCGCTTTACCAACAATTGGATGAAATTGTTCGAAGAAATGACATCCCGAAAGAAGAAGGCGAGTCCGACATGATCCGTATGTTAGACACCGCCCGAGCCATTCCGAACCAAATGCCCCCAAATAGTTTACAAAAACATTGAGTAAAAACACTTTCTTTTCGAATTACGAAGCTTCGACTAAAGTCAACCAAATTGGCGCTAGTTTAACGTCGCACGGGCAAAAAATTCACCTCAACGGCTTGGTGGGTTCTTCTTTGTCGATTATTGTTCAGTCTCTTTTCAAAAAAGCAGAAGTTCCCTTTTTACTGTTGTTGAATGACAAAGAAGAAGCCGCCTATTATTTGAACGATTTGGAGCAAATGATTGGTGCCGATGACGTTTTGTTTTATCCCGGTTCTTACCGACGGCCGTACCAAATTGAAGATACCGATAATGCCAATGTATTGTTGCGTGCCGAAGTGCTGAACCGCATCAACTCGCGTAAAAAACCAGCCATAATTGTAACGTATCCCGAAGCGCTCTTTGAAAAAGTAGTAACTAAAAAAGAACTCGATAAGAATACTTTGAAAGTAGCAGTTGGCGACCAAATCTCAATAGAATTTATCAACGAGGTATTGTTCGAATACGAATTCAAACGTGTTGATTTTATTACAGAACCTGGCGAATTTTCGGTGCGTGGCGGAATCATCGATGTGTTTTCGTTTTCGAACGACAATCCGTATCGTATTGAGTTTTTTGGGAACGAAGTCGACAGCATTCGAAGCTTCGATGTAGAAACCCAACTCTCCATCGAAAAACAAAAAAAGATCGCAATTATCCCAAACGTAGAAAACAAATTCTTTCAGGAAAATCGAGAGAATTTTTTAGAATACATTTCGGGGAATACAGTGTTATTTGTTCAAAATACGGAATTATTGCTTTCTAAATTGGACAAATTGTTTGAAAAAGCAGAATCGATTTTCAACACTTTGAACTCGACAATTCAACACGTTTCACCAGAAAAAATATTTTTAAATCAGCAGGAATTTCTTAAGAAAGCGCTCGATTTTACAGTGGTAGAATTAAGTTCGAAACCTACTTTCAAAACCACCAAAAGGTTCGATTTTCACATGCAACCGCAACCTTCGTTCAACAAACAATTCGATTTGCTGTTGAACAATTTGAGTGACAATCATTTCAATGGTTATAAAAATTATTTGTTCTGTTCTAATGACGCGCAAGCAAAACGTTTTCACGACATTTTTGAATCGCTAGACGAAGTCAATCACGAAAGCATCCGCAAGCAATACCACACGATTGTTTTTCCGTTGTACCAAGGTTTTATCGACGAAGAAAATCAAATTGCTTGCTACACCGACCATCAAATTTTTGAACGCTACCACAAATTTAGCATCAAAAATGGCTATTCTAAAAAACAAACGCTAACGCTAAAGGAACTCAACACGCTGTCGGTGGGCGATTATGTCACCCACATCGATCACGGGATTGGGAAGTTTGGCGGTTTGCAGAAAATACAAGTCGAAGGCAAAACCCAAGAAGCCATCAAATTGGTTTATGCCGACAATGATATTGTGTACGTGAGCATTCACTCGTTGCACAAAATTTCGAAATACAATGGCAAAGATGGCGCACCACCGAAGATCTATAAACTCGGCTCGAATGCTTGGAAAGTTCTAAAACAAAAAACCAAAGCACGAGTCAAACATATTGCGTTCAACTTGATTCAGTTGTATGCGAAGCGCCGGTTAGAGAAAGGATTTCGCTACGCACCGGATAGTTATTTGCAAGCTGAATTGGAAAGTTCTTTCATCTACGAGGATACGCCCGATCAAACAAAATCGACTCAAGAAGTGAAAGCCGATATGGAAAGCGATCGCCCAATGGATCGTTTGGTGTGTGGCGATGTAGGATTTGGAAAGACCGAAGTGGCTATACGCGCTGCTTTTAAAGCCGTAGATAACGGGAAACAAGTGGCGATTTTGGTGCCAACGACTATTTTGGCATACCAACATTACCGAACATTTACGGAACGTTTGAAGGAAATGCCCGTTACTATAGGCTACCTGAACCGGTTTCGAACCGCAAAACAAAAATCGGATACTCTAAAAGAATTGGCGGAAGGCAAACTCGATATAGTTATTGGAACGCATCAATTGGTGAACAAAAATGTAGTTTTCAAAGACTTGGGCTTGTTGATTGTAGATGAGGAACAGAAGTTTGGGGTGAACGTCAAAGACAAATTAAAAACCATAGCGGCGAATGTTGATACCCTCACATTGACGGCGACACCAATTCCAAGAACCTTACAGTTTTCTTTGATGGCTGCTCGCGATTTATCGGTGATTACTACGCCACCGCCGAACCGTTATCCTATCGAAACCAATGTTGTTGGTTTTAGTGAAGAATTGATTCGGGATGCCGTTTCTTATGAAATACAACGCAACGGACAAGTATTTTTCATCAACAATCGGATTGAAAATATTAAAGAAGTCGCTGGCATGATTCAGCGATTGGTGCCTGATGCGCGCGTTGGTATTGGTCACGGACAAATGGACGGCAGCAAATTGGAAGAACTAATGTTGGCGTTTATGAATGGGGAATTCGACGTTTTGGTTGCTACGACGATTATTGAAAGTGGCTTGGATGTACCGAATGCGAACACAATTTTTATCAATAACGCTAACAATTTTGGGCTATCCGATTTGCACCAAATGCGCGGTCGCGTGGGTCGAAGTAATAAGAAAGCTTTTTGTTATTTTATTTGCCCGCCGTATTCGATGATGACTGATGACGCTCGAAAACGAATTCAAGCTTTGGAACAATTCAGCGAATTGGGTAGTGGCTTTAATATTGCGATGAAAGATTTGGAAATTCGTGGTGCTGGAGATTTATTGGGTGGCGAGCAAAGTGGTTTCATCAATGAGATTGGTTTTGACACGTATCAAAAAATTATGAATGAAGCGATTGAAGAGTTGAAGGAAAACGAATTCAAAGACTTATACGAATCCGAAGACCAACCCGCAAAAGACTATGTGAAAGACATGCAATTGGATACCGATTTCGAATTGTTATTTCCTGATGAATACATCAATAACATTTCGGAGCGATTGAATTTATACAACGAATTGAGTTTGATTAAAACTGAAGAAGAACTAAAAGCCTACGAAATCAAATTGATTGATCGCTTCGGACCGTTACCTAAGCCCGCCATTTCGTTACTAAATAGCATCAAAATTAAGTGGATTGCCACACAAATGGGAATTGAAAAATTGGTGATGAAACAAGGAAAAATGATTGGCTATTTTGTATCGGATCAACAAAGTGATTATTATACTTCACCTCAATTCCACAAGGTCTTGCAGTTTGTACAGAAGCAATCACAGTTGTGTAAAATGAAAGAAAAGCAAACGCCGAATGGATTGCGCTTGTTAGTGACTTTTGAAAATGTAAAATCGATTCGAAGAGCTTTAGAATTGATGGAGTTGTTCGGAGTATAACAGAGTCAAACGTCTATATAAATAAAAAACCACTCTAATCAGAGTGGTTTTTTTTATATTGAGTTGAATCAATTATTATTTCATTTTCATCAATTTGAAATTCGCTTCTTTGTCATTGAATTTCAATTTAAAGAAATATGTTCCGTTGGCAAAAGCGCTCATATCTACTTTCGTGTCTAAAGCATTGGCTTTGTTTTGGTACAAAAGACGTCCTTCCACATTATATACTTTCACTTCCGAAATTGTGGTTTTCGAAACAATATTCACCAAACCGTTAGTTGGATTTGGGAAATACGTAAAATCGATATTCGGTTCAAAAGTCGCATTGGATAACGAAGTCACGCAAGCAACATTAGCTATATAGCCCGGAGCAACAACTCCACCATCGGACGTAAACTTCAACGTTAACGAACCATCCGCTGCGGTCGATTGAAACGGACCTGGAATCGTGGTTCCAGTGAAACCTCCATTACTTAAATCGGGGGCACTGGTAGTGTTTCCATCATACACATGCATGTAATCGTAATCCAATTCTAAATCAAAAGCCGTAAACGTTACCGTGATTTTTTTGTTGGCTAAATTTGGGATAATGGTTCTTACATACGTTTCTGAATCGGTGTAATCGCCTGTGGCACCTCCGGTATCGGTAATTTCCACTCCCGAACAATAGTTAGTGCTGGTTACTACAATTGTTTGCTCGTTTGGTGCGGTTAGGCCAAAATCACAAATAGGACGCACTTGCACTACATAATACGTATTCGGCGATAAGCCAGAAGCGGTATAAGTATTTGTACTTACAGGAACCCAAGTTGTTGAAGTATTACCAAAAGGAGTGACAGCAATTTGCCAATTATTAGCACCGCCCAAATCAGTCCAAGTAATCGTGGCTGAATTGCTAGTAGTCGTAGTGGCCGTAATATTGGCTACCGTATTGATGCACGTATTCACACAATCGGAACTCAAACAAGTGCTGTTCGCAATTGCATTTAAAATTCTTGCGGTAGGTTGTGGTCCAAAACCATTGTTGAAATTAATTCCAACACCTCCAACCAAATGGCAATAACTCATGATGGTACCTTTAACAGTGCCTGAAGGAATCGGGCCAATGGCGCAACTTCCTTCTGTATATTGTGAGTTGGCAGTTGGTCCGCAACCGTCAATAGCAGTATTGTTTCCGTTCCAATAACAACCGTGCGTGTGCGGCGATCCTAATAAATGACCTAATTCGTGCGTGATTACTTCAATCGTCCATGAAAATGTAGGAACGGCACTATAGCTCAAAAACACATCGGAATAACTGAAGTTGTCTTGCGAGCATAATCCGTTGATTCCTACAGCTACGCCTCCCAAACCTCCTGGATCAATTCCTACTAACTGGCCTAAGTCGCCATCAAAAACAGGACGTAGTTCATTAAATTTATACAAATAATCAGAAGATGAGGTGCCAATTCCTTCATACGGATCAGCAGTGGTCCAAATGAAAAGAGATTTTAAAGAAACTGTGATTCCGTCGTTTGTATAAATAGTTTGAACATTATTGAAAACGGCGGTCATCCAATCGCTGGTGGCTGCCGAATCGCTTCCATTGGATTGATACAAATTATTATCGATTTCAAAATAAATGGTAACGCACTTAGCACTTTGCGGTTGACTGCTATTTTTATTCGCAGATGGAATTGGTAACACGCTTTCTTTGACGTGGCATTGAAAAGTGTTCGGAATTTTCATCTCATTATCTGAGTAAATGATGTAATCGGAAACGTTGTTTTTAAAATCCAATTTCGAAATAACCAAGTTGGTCAAGGTTTCGTTTGAAATAACACCACTCAAATGATTGTTGAAAAAGTTGAATGCCACCACTGAATTCAAATCGCCTTTCACTATTCCTCTATAAAATACGCCTTTTTGGTATGGAATACTTTTCGCTTTGTCGGTATCTACGTGAAAACCTTCAGCAAAAATATTGACTTTGTACAATTGAACTACGACAGTGCTTCCTGAATAAGGAACGGCTACTTCAATGTATTGGTCTTTACTTGCAATCAAATTTGCCAATCCTTGTGTATTCAATTTGGCATAGGTTGCATTAGAAACTACTTTGTTGTAGGAAGTAGTATTGGGAAGTTCGCTTACTGAGGTCAAGACCGAATAAGGTTTGAATACAGTATTTTGAGCGATTAATTCTTGCACTTTTTGGGCTACCTTTTTCTGAGCGAAAAGACCAAAACTTGACAATAATAAAAGAAGTATTGTAATTTTTTTCATAATTTTTAAGTAAAGCAATTTTTTTTCAAATATAATTAATAATTCAATCCAATAGCGGGACAATTGTTAAACTATTCGGATTAGAAATGATAGAAGGCGTCTTCTAAGTGTTCGATAATGAATTCGTTAGCTTCTTTGTGAATGGCGACGATGTCAAAACGAACAGTAACGTCTAAATCGTTCGTAATGACGTATTCATTTACGGCTTTGACCAGCAATTGGATTTTCTTAGTTTTCACGAAATCTTGCGGCAATCCAAAATCGGTTGTTGATCGTGTTTTGACTTCAATGATGGCTAAGATATTCTCTTTTTGAGCCATGATATCGACTTCGGCTTTTTGAAACGTCCAGTTGGTTTCTACAATTTCGTAGCCCTTCTTCTTCAGAAATTCCACCGCGAGTTGTTCTCCTTGTTTGCCTAAGTCGTTGTGTTGTGCCATTTGGTCTTACGATTTAGTGGAACTTTAGTGAACTTTCTTTATCTGTAACATCGACAGTAGCTGTTTTCCCTAAGATTAGTGCGCGATTGTCCTTGATATGTCCGGCTGGGAAATTGTAAATGATCGGGAATTTATAGTCTTTCAAAACGTCTTGAATAATTTCCAAGGCATCTTTTCCCCACGGAATTTCGTTGTCGTTCATGCTGGTCATGCCACCAACGATTAATCCTTTAAGTCCGTCGAAATAGCCGTTGCGTTTGAGGTTCATCATCATCCGATCAATATGGTACAAATATTCATCGACGTCTTCAATGAAGAGAATTTTTCCTTTATAATCGATTTCGGATTTGGAGCCTATAATGCTATACAATACCGAAAGATTGCCTCCTACCAATTCACCAGTGGCTTTTCCTTTTTTATTGAAAGGATGGTTGGGCAGATGGTACTCAAAAGGTTCTCCAAACAATGCTTTTCGGCAGGTTTCTATAGCTTCGGGTGTACCTTTCTCGGCGCTGATGGCCATGATGCCGTGCAAGGTCGCGATGCGCATTTTATTGATTTGGCTGTGGAGCACAGTCATGTCGCTGAATCCCACAATCCATTTTGGTTTTTTTTGAAATTGCGTGAAGTCGATACGATCAATAATGCGTACCGTTCCGTAACCGCCCTTGGCACCCCAAATCGCTTTAATTTTTGGATTGTCGAGCATTTCTTGAAAATCGGTGGCGCGCAACCAATCAGGTCCTGCCAATTGATTTTCTTCTTTTCCGATGGACTTTCCGATGGCAACATGCAAGCCCCAACTTTCTAATAATTGAATCGCGGGTTGCAAGGCAACAAGATCCATTTTTCTGGCGGTGGCTACGATGCCAACGGTGTCTCCTTTTTGTAAATACTCGGGCATAATGATTGGGTTTTGAGCGGCTGTTTTGATAGTGATAAAAAACACCAAACTTAGGAAAAACAGTCGTTTTGTAGAGAAGAATTGTCTTTTCATGCTTGGTCTTGAAATCATCTTTCAAATATAGGGAAGTTATTTTTTTTGGCGTGATGATGCAGCAGATTTTACTCCTGTCTGTTAAATTTCTTTTGAGCACCAATTCCTAGCCCCGATAGCAGTGGAAATCCTTTTTTGTTTTTTCTTTAAAAACAAAAAATATTGCAACGGATAGCGGGAATAGCTTCCAACAAAAAGCATAAAACTCTCGAAAGGATTGCTTATTTTTGCGGTTCATTTAGACGAAATTATGTTACAAAATCCGAAACGATATACGATTACTGCGGCCTTGCCTTATACGAACGGGCCGATTCATATTGGTCATTTGGCGGGCGTTTACGTGCCTTCTGATATTTATGCTCGCTACTGGCGGTTGCAGGGTAAAGATGTGGCGTTCCTTTGTGGGAGCGACGAGCACGGGGTTGCCATTTCGATGAAAGCTAAAAAAGAGGGTATTACGCCTCAAGAAGTCATTGATAAATACGATGGCATTATTCGGAAGTCCTTTGTTGATTTCGGGATTTCGTTTGACAATTATTCACGCACCTCTTCGAAAATTCACCACGATACGGCATCGGAATTTTTCAGAAAATTGTATGAAGAAGGGAAGTTTATCGAAGAAGTGACGGAGCAATTGTATGATGAACAAGCCGATCAGTTTTTGGCCGACCGTTTTGTGATTGGTACGTGCCCGAAATGCGGCAATGAAGAGGCATATGGCGATCAATGTGAACGTTGTGGATCGACGTGGAATGCTACGGATTTGATCAACCCAAAATCGACGATTACGGGAACGACTCCCATTTTGAAAGCTACGAAACATTGGTTTTTGCCTTTAGATCGCTATGATGATTTCTTGAAAGAATGGATTTTGGTGGGGCATGCAAAAGACTGGAAAACGAATGTTTTAGGCCAGGTAAAATCGTGGTTAGACGACGGATTGAAGCCTCGAGCGGTAACGCGTGATTTGGATTGGGGCATTGATGTTCCGGTGGCAGGTGCTGAAGGAAAAAAATTATACGTGTGGTTTGATGCGCCGATTGGCTATATTTCTTCTACGAAAGAATGGGCCGCTCGCGTAGGAAAAGATTGGGAACCGTATTGGAAAAGTGACGATACGAAGTTGGTGCATTTTATAGGTAAAGACAATATTGTGTTTCATTGCATTATTTTCCCGGTGATGTTGAAAGCCGAAGGCAGTTATATTTTACCCGACAATGTGCCAGCGAATGAGTTTTTGAATTTGGAAGGCAACAAATTATCGACATCGAAAAACTGGGCGGTTTGGTTGCATGAATATTTGGAAGATTTTCCGGAGCAACAAGATGTGCTGCGTTATGCATTGACATCGAATGCGCCCGAAACGAAGGATAATGATTTTACCTGGAAGGATTTTCAAGCTCGAAACAACAATGAATTGGCGGCAGTTTTTGGAAACTTCATCAATCGTGTCGTGGTTTTGACGCATAAATATTATGACGGAATTGTGCCGCAACCGAATGCTTTTTCGGAAGTTGATTTGGCCACTTTAGCCGAATTGAAGGCTTATCCTGCTGTGATTTCTAGTTCGATTGAACGCTACCGTTTTAGAGAAGCGCTGGGCGAATTGATGAATGTAGCGCGATTGGGTAATAAATATTTGGCCGATGAAGAACCATGGAAAATGATCAAAACTGATGAAGCACGCGTGGCTACACAAATGTATGTGGCGTTGCAAATTGCTTCGGCATTGCGTGTCTTGAGCGAACCTTTTTTACCTTTTACAGCAGCGAAATTGGATCGCATTTTAAACCAAACGCAGCATGGTAAGAGTTGGTTGGATGTTTCGGAAAGTTCTGAATTAATTGGTACAGGACATTCAATTGGAGCGGCTGAAATTTTATTTTCGCAAATAGAAGACGAACAAATACAAAAACAAATCGATAAATTAGAAGCTACAAAAACAGCCAATTCAGCAGAAAATAAAGTCATCGCTCCGCAAAAAGAAGCGATTCAATTTGAGGATTTCTCGAAATTAGATTTGCGTGTGGGAACGATTTTAGAAGCCGAGAAAATGCCGAAAGCCAATAAACTTTTGGTGTTGAAAGTCGATACCGGAATTGATATTCGAACGATTGTTTCTGGAATTGCTGAAAGTTTTTCTCCAGAAGAAGTTGTTGGAAAACGGGTTACGGTTTTGGTAAATTTAGCTCCTAGAAATCTTCGTGGTGTTGAAAGTCAAGGAATGATTTTGATGACCAATAATGCGGAAGGGAAATTGGTTTTTGTGAATCCGGATGCGGAAGTAGGTAATGGGGAAACCATTAATTGATAATAAGAGACCGCACGAATTAATCAAGATGCATCATTCGTGTGAATTCGTAAAATTCGTGTTAAACAAAATAGTATGAATATTAAAGTAATTGCTTTTGATGCCGACGACACTTTGTTTGTCAACGAGCCTTATTTTCAAGAAACCGAGCAAAAGTTTTGTGTGTTGTTGAGCGATTATTTGTCGCATCAAGGGCTGTCACAAGAATTATTTAAGACAGAAATTGATAATTTGGATTTGTACGGTTATGGCATTAAAGGCTATACCCTTTCCATGATAGAAGCGGCTATGAAGATTTCTAACCATACCATTTCTATTGAGGTCATTGAAAAAATCATCGTTTTGGGGAAAGAATTGCTTCAAAAACCAATTGAATTGTTGGATGGCGTGGAAGAAACCTTGAAGGCTCTGCACGGAAAATACAAACTTGTTGTGGCTACTAAAGGCGATTTAAAAGACCAGCAAAGCAAGTTGCACCGTTCGGGATTAGGTCCGTACTTCCATCATATTGAAGTCATGGCAGACAAACAAGAATTGAATTACGAAAAGTTACTAAGACGTCTAGAGATTGAACCCGAAGAGTTTTTTATGATTGGAAATTCCTTGAAGTCAGATGTGTTACCGGTATTAGCAATAGGCGGTCATGCCGTTCATGTGCCTTTTCACACCACTTGGGAGCATGAAAAAATCAGTCATAAAGTCGAGCATGAACGCTTTACTACAGTAGCAAAAATTACGGATGTATTGCCTTTATTTCAATAATGAAAACACTTTTAGATCTCGAGAACTGGCCTAGAAAAGAGCATTTTCATTTCTTTAGAAAAATGGAAGAACCTTTTTTTGGGGTAACTGTTAGTATTGATTGTACCAAAGCGTATCAAGAGGCTAAAGCAAAAAACAAATCGTTTTTTATTTCCTATTTGCATAAGACTTTGCTGGCTGTTAATGCTGTGGAGCCGTTTCGCTATCGCATTTCTGGTGAACAGATTTTCGTTTACGATTGTATTGATGGATCGGCTACTATAAGTCGGGAAGACGGGTCATTTGGGTTTTCTTTAATGGAATTTGATTCCGATTTCGATACGTTTTACGGAAATGCTTTAAAAGAAATAGAGCGTGTCAAAACTACTCCAGGGCTTTTCACAAGGGCTTTTGAAACTGATAATCTGATCCATTTTTCGGCGATTCCTTGGGTCAATTTCACCTCACTTTCTCATGCTCGTGGATTTACTTTTGAAGACAGCTGTCCGAAAATTTCTTTTGGCAAAATGAAGGTATCCAAAAAAGGAAAAAGAACCATGCCCATGTCGATTCATGTGCACCATGGTTTGCTAGATGCCTCGCATGTGGGCGCTTTGATTGATTTTTTTCAAAAAATAATGAATCAATAATTACTACTTATCAAAATTCAGATTAGATTGCCGCGTTCAAATTGAATCTAAAGAGCAGAATGAATCCTTTCTTTTTAACTAGAATTAATTAAAAACAGTCCAGTTAATTCCATCGCTTAGCAGAATAACAGTTCTGTTGCCGCCAAAACTTGCGTCGTATAAGTATATTTTGTGATTTGTAGAATCGGCTTCAGTAGTTTTTCCTTTGTAAAAAAAGAGTCCGCCTGATGAAGTAATATCCGCGGTATTGGTGTTATTGATATTTCTCAAAATGTAAATTCTACCCGGATAAGCAACGGCACTAGGTATGTTGAAAACTTGATTTGTACTTAGTGGATTTAATGATATGTACACTCCATCATTGATTTGGGTAACAGAACTACTTCCATTCAAAATAAATGTTTTAACGGAAAGGTTCCCATTAATATCAAGCGTGCTTAATGGATTTGTAGTGTTAATTCCGACTTGAGAAAAACCATGTTGTGGCACACAAAAAACCACAATTAAGAGTATTAATTGTATTGTTTTATTCATGAGTTTTGTTTTGTTTTGACTTTCAACAATTTAAAGGTAAATCTTTTATTTAGAATTTAAAGGTAAATCTTTTATTTAGAAATCGATAAAAAAAATCCTTAGAGGTCTTTCGAAAACGTTTTCGTGTTGACAACTTCTTATAAATCAAGTTAAATACTTACTATATACGCAATAGGGAAAGCGGCAACTTTATGAATTGCCGCTCGCTTGCAGTGTTGTCATTTTATTTAAAAAGAATTCACCACCTCAAGAATTTCTTCTCCAAATTTTTTGATTTTGATGGTGCCAAATCCCTTAATTTTTTCCAATTCCATTACGGTTTTGGGTTTGTTACTTGCTAAAGCAATCAATTCCGAATTGTAACAAATCTTAAAATGCGACAAGGCCAACTCTTTGGCTTTTTCGCTTCTCCAATTTTTTAGAGCAAGGTAAAGATCTTTTTGCTCCAGAATTGCTTTCTCTCCAATAGTTCCTTTTGACTCTTGTAAGCCAAGTTTTGGTTCATAAAAAACTAACACAGACCAATAGTCAATAGAATTTGTAGTTACAAAATTAGATGATGTTAATTTGACGTCAACAGTTTCTAGAAATTCATTTAATCTCTTTTGATCTAGTTGCAAATGTTCTTTATTAAGTCTGATGTTGCATACTTTAAAGCTCATTTTCTTTTTTTTTATTTTCCTAACAACAGTAATTCACCAATAACAACTTCGGTGATGTATTTTTTCTCCCCATTTTTATCATCGTAAGTTCGATGATTCAATTTTCCTTCGATGGCAATTTCTTTGCCTTTAGTGACATATTTTTCAATGGTTTCAGCCGTTTTCCCCCAAGCTACTAGTCGATGCCATTGGGTTTCTTCTACTTTTTCACCTTTGTCGTTTTTATAAACTTCGTTGGTGGCTAGTGTCAAATTGGCTAATTTTTTCTCTCCTTCAAAGGTCTTGATCTCAGGATCTTGTCCTACGTGTCCCACTAATTGGACTTTGTTTTTTAAGCTACTCATGGCGTTTCAATTATTTGTTTTTGTTTTACGATATACTCATGACGAAGTAATGCTACTTCGACAGCACGAAGTTGGAACTCTTTTCAAAAAACATTCGGTAATTAATCGTTTGTTTTCGTTTGTAAATGACTGTAGCCGTTTGAAAATTAAAATTAATTATTATATTTGATTGGTTTTAAAAGCTTTAGAGTCTCTTTGAAATGAGATGTTAATGCATCCAACCGTCTAATTAAAAGCAGAAATTATTTTATCGAATCCATACACTTTTAACTTTACACACCATGAAAACCTGTTTAGAATGTGGCGACAAAATTGTGGGCCGCGAAGACAAAAAATTTTGCAATGATGGTTGTCGCAACTGCTACAACAATAAAATGAACAAAGACAGAACTAATTTTATGCGGAACATCAATAATAAATTGCGTAGGAACTATCGGATTCTGTCCGAACTCAACACCAAAGGAAAAAGCAAAACCACCAGAAACCAATTACTTACCAAAGGCTTTGAGTTTGAATTTTTCACCAATCTTATCCAAACCAAAAAAGGCACAACTTATTATTTTGTATACGATCAAGGCTACTTGTTTATCGATCCTGATTCTTATAAACTCATAAAAAAACACTGTTAATTACCCCAACCTTAACCTCATGAAAAAAAACTATGCTTCGCTTTATGCTGCAGTATCTATTGCGGGTTTTCTTTGCTTTGTCTATTTCAATATGATGCCTCAATGGGTTTCTCAGAACTCGAGCTTGTCTGAATTTTCGACCCCGAAAGCCTTAGAACATCTAAAAAAAATTGCCGAGAAACCGCACTATGTAGGGTCTCAAAATCATACCCTCGTAGCCAATTATCTTATTGCAGAACTGCAAAAGCTAGGTTTAAAACCGCAAGTGCAAGAAGGAACTACCCTGACGGAATGGGGAAATCTAGTGAAATCTAAGAATATCATTGCTAAAATAGAGGGGACTGCATCTTCAAAAGCTTTGCTTTTATTGTCGCATTACGATAGTGCACCGCATTCCTTTTCGTACGGAGCCAGTGATGATGGTTCAGGTGTAGCTACCATCTTAGAAGGTATCCGAGCGTATTTGCATCAAAAAAGCACTCCCAAAAACGACATTATTATTTTTTTTTCTGATGCTGAAGAATTGGGACTTAACGGTGCTGCTCTTTTTGTGACTCAACATCAATGGGCTAAAAATGTAGGTTTGGTTCTAAATTTTGAAGCGCGCGGTACCGCCGGACCCAGTTACATGCTAATGGAAGTTAATGAAGGAAATGCCGCTTTAGTAAAAGGGTTTACCGCCGCGAATCCTCAATATCCAGTTTCCAATTCCTTGATGTATAGCATCTACAAAATGCTCCCGAACGACACCGATTTGACCGTTTTTAGAGAACAAGGAAAGATTCAAGGTTTCAATTTTGCCTTTATTGACGGACACTACAATTACCATACGCAACAAGACGATTATGCTCATGTAAATCCGATGACCATTGCTCATCAAGGTTCTTATTTAATGCCGTTGTTGTCTTATTTTTCAAACGCTAATTTACAAGACCTTAATTCAAAGGAAGATTTTGTCTACTTCAATACACCCTTCTATTTTGTGACTTATCCTTTTGATTGGGTATTACCAATGAGTCTCGGAGCATTGCTACTCTTTTCATTTTTGATGGTATTAGGCTTCGGAAAAAAAATACTAATTCCCCAGGAAATTGCAAAAGGGTTTGGGCGCTTTTTGGGAGCATTCCTAACAATTGGAGTCTTGAGCTATTTTGGATGGCAATTGTTGTTGAAAATTTATCCTCAATATGCCGATATCCAACAAGGTTTTAACTACAATGGCCATGCCTATATTACCGCTTTCGTAACGTTAGCTCTAGCAATTGGATTTTTATTTTACACGAATGTCAAATCGGCAAACAGCGCATTAAATCAATCCATTGCGCCACTATTTTTATGGATTGTAATCAATTTCGGAATAGCTTTATATTTGCCAGGAGCCGGATTCTTTATCCTTCCTGTTTATTTCGGATTGTTAATGCTGGCTTATTTTTGCATTACTCAAAAAGCTAGTTTATTGGTAAATGTACTATTTGCAATCCCTGCTTTAGTTATTTATGTTCCTTTTATTATTCAATTCCCCATTGGTTTAGGACTCAAACTTCTTGTTGGGAGTACTACTTTGACCGTTTTGACATTTGGACTACTGTTGCCGGTTTTTGGCCTTTTTACAGGGAAAGGGTTATGGGCGGGAATGCTATTTTTAGTTTCTATCGGATCTTTGGTTTGGGGGCAGTTTAATTCCAATTACGAAACTGGGGCGGCCAAACCCAACAGTTTGATTTACCTATATAATGCTGATAAAAAACAAGCGATTTGGGCAACTTACGACGTTAATCTAGACGATTGGACTCAAAAATACTTAGGCAATCATCCTAAAAAAGCTACTACTACAAGTCAAAACCCTTTGTTTAGCAAATACAATAGCGCCTTTACCAATACTTCCATTGCCCCGTTGAAGAAGTTAATGTGCCCAACGATTTCATTCTTTAGAGATTCTATTGTTGGAACACAACGCTACTTAAAAATTCAAATCACACCGAATCGCAAAGTGAATCGCTACGATATTTTTGCATCTGTAAAAATGCCGATCTATAATCTTAAAGCAAATGGAGCAAAAGCAATCGCTCGAAACGGATCTTTGTACCAAAGGACAAACGAACGCGTGCTCAGCTACTACGTAGTGGATAACGAGCCTTTGAATTTGGAATTTAGCATACCGTCCAAAGCAAAATTAGACATGAATTTGATGGAAAGCTCCTTTGATTTATTGTCCAATCCTTTGTTTTCGATTTCACCAAGAGCCAAATGGATGATTCCAACTCCTTTCGTCTTGAACGACGCGGTTGTGATTCAACAAAAAATTAAGGTTAGCCCAAAAATAAGTCCAAAAATTACCGCAACAATCCCGATATTTGACCCTAGAATAGACAGTTTAAAAACCGCTGTCGATTCCTTAAAAGTCAAATCATAATTCTTTGGAAAAACAAAACAAAACGTCTATTAGTCTTCTCGGTTGTGGTTGGTTGGGTTTGCCATTAGCAAAGAGTCTGATTCTTAAAGGTCATACCGTAAAAGGATCAACCACTTCCGAAAACAAACTCTCAATTTTGAAAAGTCATGGGGTTATTCCCTATCAAATATCAATACTAGAAGATAAGGTCGTAGGTGACTTGACCACTTTTTTTGAAGGTTCGTCCATCTTAATTATTGATATCCCCCCAAAATTAAGAGGAACTGAAAAAGAAAATTTCGTAGCCAAAATGGCTCTTTTGATGCCTTATATTGAAGCAACCGCTATAAAAAAAGTGATTTTAATCAGCTCCACTTCGGTGTATCCCGACTCCAATAAAAGTATTACCGAGGACACTGAACCTCAACCCGATTCTGAAGCTGGAAAACAACTCCTTCAAGTGGAACAGCTTTTCAAAAACAGCAAAAAATTACAAACTACCATCGTTCGTTTTGGAGGTTTGATTGGTGAAGACCGGCATCCCGTAGTTTTTTTATCGGGAAGAAAAAATATAGAGCAGCCCGAAGCACCAATTAATCTAATTCACCGGATTGACTGTATCGGAATTATTGAAAAAATTATTTCAAATGACATTTGGAATGAAACATTTAATGCGGTAGCCCCTTTTCATCCCACTCGCAAAAACTACTATACGGACAAAGCAAAAACCCTAGGAATACCTCTTCCAGAGTTTACTTCCGATCTTATTTCGCACGGCAAGATCATTTCTAGCGAAAAAATTACTTCATTCCTACAATACCATTTTGTGGTTAAAACCCTTTAAAATGAGAGCCAAAGTAAAAAAAATTGTGAGCTCGAAAATACAAGCCATTGGTCTACCAATTCTAGCATTGTGCTGGGTTAGTTTTTTTTGGGGAACTACATGGATTGCTTCAAAAGAAGGTGTTAAGCACATGCCCGCTTTACAATTAGTTGCTATCCGACAATTCTTAGGAGGAATTCTTTATGTATCGTATTTTCTTTTTAAGAAAACCCCTTGGCCCAAAGCCAAACAATGGAAAACCATTTTCATTTTGAGCCTACTGAATTTTGTTTTTAGTAACGGTTTAAGTACTTGGGGAGTTAAATATATCAGCAGCGGATTGGGTGCTATTTTGGGTGCAATCTTCCCGATATGGATTGTACTGATTAGTCTTTTCAAAGGAGAAAAATTAGATCGAAAAGCTATTCTTGGCTTGTTCATTTGCTTTGGAGGTGTCTGCCTTATTTTCTACGATCATCTTCTGGATTTCTTAAGACCCGATTTTAGCTTTGGAATTTTTCTCTCCTTAATCGCTACTTTAACCTGGGCTTTCGGTACTTTATATACCAAGAAAAAAGCGGCGAGTTTCAATCCTTATTTTAGTTTGGGGCTGCAAATGTTACTTTCCAGTATGATTGTTTTTGCTATTAATGGCGCTACTGGAAATTCCATTCCATTGACTGCAATTCCATCAGAATCCTGGTGGGCGATCGGCTATTTGGTGATTATTGGATCGGTATTGACCTTCATTGCATTTATCTATGCCTTGCAAAAACTTCCGGCAGAAGTGAATAGCATCTATGCTTATGTCAACCCGATTGTTGCCGTATTACTAGGGGCGATTATCTTTGGAGAGCCGCTAACTATAGCCATCGCCATTGGCGGATTTATTATTTTGGTTGGATTGTTTTTAGTGAATCAATCCATGCGGAAAAGAAAATCAATCGTTTCAATTCCCTAAACAAAACTTCCTATTGTTGAAAATAAAAAATCCCATTGGCAAATAGCGAATGGGATTTCTTTATGATGAGGTAAATTCTACCAAATTTTTACTCTTTTTTCAGGAGCGAGATACATGCCGTCTCCCGCTTTTATGTTAAACGCTTTGTAGAACGCATCCACATTTTGCAAGGGAAGATATCCTCGAACTTGATTGGGTGAGTGCGGATCAGTTTTCACTTGGTTTTTCAAAGCTTGTTCTCTGGCTTTGCTTCTCCAAACGGTTGCCCAGGATATAAAGAATCGTTGTTCTGGCGTATATCCATCTATCAACGGAGCTTTTCCAACTGATTTTAAATACAATTGCAATCCGTCATAAGCGGCATTCACGCCTCCTAAATCTCCGATATTTTCACCTAAAGTAAATTTACCATCAATACGAACACCTGGCAACACTTCAACAGCACTGTATTGATCTGCTAACGCCGTTCCTAATGACGTGAATTGTTTTAAATCTTCATCTGTCCACCAATCGGCTAAGTTTCCTTCTGCATTGTATCGAGCACCCGAATCGTCAAAACCATGCGAAATTTCATGCCCAATTACAGCCCCAATCGCACCATAATTAATAGCTTCGTCTGCTTGGTAATTGTAGTAGGGTGGTTGCAAAATGGCGGCTGGAAACACAATTTCATTGTAGGATGAATTGTAATAAGCATTGACGGTTTGTGGCGACATCATCCATTCCGTTTTATCTACTGGTTTGTTGAGTTTTGATAAATCTTCTTTGAAAGTCCAACGGTTGATGTTTTTTACATTTTCAAAATAACTGCCCCCGTCTGCTGGGCTTTTAATATCAACCTGTGAGTAATCTTTCCAATGATCAGGGTACCCAATTTTGATAGTCAACTTGTTTAATTTTTCAATGGCTTTTAGCTTAGTTTGGGGCGACATCCAAGTCAAATTATTGATACGAACTTTGTACGCTTCGATAATGTTTTTAATCATTTTTTCGGCTTTGGCTTTGGCTTCTGGCGGAAACATTTTATCAACATATAATTTTCCTAAAGCTTCCCCTATCGAGAAATTTACCGTTTGTAAGGCTCTTTCTTCAATCGCTTTTCTTTTAAGAATACCATTTAACGTTTTGCCATAAAAATCAAAATTAGCATCTCCAATTTTATTCGACAATTGTCCCGCGGTTCTATTCAATAAGGTCCAACGCATATAGGCTTTCCAATCTTCCGTCTTGTTTTCAGAAAGAATGGTCTGCAAGGCCTCCATGTATCTTGGTTGAGTAACGATAATCGTATCTAATTTTGGAAATCCCAAACCTGAAAAATATACGTCCCAATTAATCGCCGGCATCATCTTTTGAAGCGCTGCAATGGTCATCGGATTGTATTGTTTTCGGCTGTCTCTTCGTTCTACTCGGTCCAATCTTGGTTGCGATAAAGCGGTTTCAAAAGCTAGGATATTCTTGGCATCGGCTAAATTTTGTTCCGCGGTGCCTTCTCCATAAAATGCCAACATGCGCGCTACATGAATTACGTATTTCTCTCGCTTTTCTTCGGAATCTTTTTCTTTTGAAACATAATAATCGCGATCAGGCAAACCCACTCTTCCAGGACTCAAACTCACCGAGTTTTTATTACTGTCTTTGTCATCAGCACCAATGTCGGCAGAGAAAAAACCAATGCCTCCAATAGGCTGCATTTCCATCAATACTTGTTGCAACTCCTGGTTGCTTTTGATCGCGTTGATCTTAGCCAAATACGGTTTTAAAGGATCGATACCTTGCTTGTTTCTAGCAACAGTATCTGTAATCGATTTGTAAAAGCTAATGGTTTTTCCCTGATCGGAATTGGATTTGTATTGTGTATTGTTAACGGCTTCTTTCAATATTTTTAGCGCATCTGCTTCTGTCTTTTGAAACAACGCTTCAGAGCTTCCCCAAGCGGTTTTGTCGCTCGGAATTTCCGTTTTGTCAATCCAATTTCCGTTTACAAATCGGTAAAAATTATCAACGGGTTTTACGGTTTTATCCATGTTGGAAAGTTCAATGCCGGGCGCCTTTTTGGAAGTCACGTCTTGTGCTTGCATCTGGTTTAGTCCGAAAAGAACTGGAACTACAAGAAGTAATTGCCTTTTCAATAGTGTTTTCATATAGTATTTTTGGGTTAGGATTGCAAATCTATTGATAAAAATGGTTTTATTTCGATTTGCAAAATTGAATTTAAAAACATTCCTTAAATTTCAATTTTTGGTAAGTCGTGTTTTCGTATTTTTGTTACAAATTTGTATCATGTTGGATTATTTTAAAAAGTACCGAATCTTTTTCGGCGTCATGGCTGTAATTTCAGTCATCACCATCACTTTGTTTTATAATGTCTTAAAACCTCAAAAAAAACTTCCTATTTATAATCCGGCCGATGTCAATCCAGAATTAGTAGACAGTACGGTTCAATATATTAGCAAATACCATACGATTGCCGATTTCTCCTTCACCAATCAAAACGGGAAAACCGTCACCCAAAAAGACTACGAAGGAAAAATATATGTGGCCGATTTTTTCTTCACCACTTGCGGTTCCATTTGCCCGATTATGACCACTAATATGGTTGATGTTCAGGCTGCTTTTTTAAACAATCCAAAGGTTATGATTCTTTCTCATTCGGTGACGCCAGAAATTGACAATGTCTCCGTTTTGAAATCCTATGCCGAAAAAAATCATGTCAACGATGCGAAATGGAATTTGGTCACCGGCGACAAAAAAGAAATTTATCGCTTGGCCCGAAAATCGTACTTAGCAGTAAAACAAGGAAAACCATCCGAATTGTATGACATGGTGCATACCGAAAATTTTGTTTTGGTAGATGCCAAACGGCGAGTGCGTGGTTTTTACGACGGCACCAAAAAGACCGAAATTCAGCGCCTGATTGGCGACATTCAGTTCTTGTTAAAAGAAGAATAAAATTTTACTATAACTGATAAAAATCATTCCCAGTTGTATTTTTATCTGTACTTTTGCAATCTAAATTCAATCTAAATAAGGTTTGCAAACCACCATTTCCAGTTTAAAAAAAGGCGAAAAAGGCATTATCAAAGAATTTGATGTGGAAGCCATTCCATTGAAATTGCTTGAGATGGGTTGCTTGCCTGGTAATGTGGTGGAATTACTTCAAATTGCGCCTTTTGGTGATCCTTTGTATTTGAATATTAACGGTTGTCATTTAGCGATTCGTTTGGAAACTGCTCGCGAAATTGAAGTGGATATTTTAACTGCCAACTTCTAATGAAAAGCAAACAAACCATCAATGTCGCGTTAATTGGAAATCCAAATACAGGAAAAACTTCAGTGTTCAATCAACTGACGGGATTGAACCAGCAGGTTGGAAATTATCCTGGAATTACTGTTGAGAAAAAAATCGGGTTTTGCAAATTGCCCAACAACGTCAAAGCGAACATCCTCGATTTACCGGGAACTTATAGCTTGAATGCGAGTTCTATGGATGAAAATGTCGTGATTGAATTGCTGCTAAACAAAAACGACAAGTTATTCCCCGATGTGGCGCTCTTGATTACCGATGTTGAGAATTTAAAACGCAACTTGCTCCTTTTCACTCAAATCAAAGATTTGGAAATCCCCACAATATTAGTTATTAATATGGCGGATCGAATGAAATACAAAGGCATTTCGCTCAACATTCCGCTATTAGAAGAAAAACTAAAAACCAAAATTGCGCTGATCAGTTCGAGAAAAGGCTATGGCATTGACGAACTCAAAAACCTGATCGTAAACTACAAAACGCTTTCTAGCGAACCTTGCTTAAATGCGTCCAGCATCGATCCCGCATATTTTGACACGCTTCGCAAAACCTTTCCAAACCAACTTTTGTATAAATTGTGGTTGGTTATTACGCAAGACGTCAATTTCTTGAATTTGGATCGAAATGAAGTTCGCAGTTCGTTTACCAAATCGCATTCCGATTTAAAACGCTTGCAACAAAAGGAAACCATAAAGCGGTATCAGTTTATTAACGATGTTTTAAAAGAAGGGCAAACCATCGATAACAGTATTGCCAAAGATTTCCGAAGCCGATTGGATCGTGTATTAACCCATAAATTTTGGGGCTATGTGATTTTCTTTTTTATCCTTGCCGTTATTTTTCAGTCGATTTTTGATTGGTCCAAAATCCCAATGGATTTCATCGATAAAACATTTGCGGCTTTAAGCATCACCGCCAGTAAAGATTTACCGCCCGGAGTTTTGACTAATTTGATTTCGCAAGGAATCATTCCTGGAATTGGTGGCATTTTAATTTTCATTCCGCAAATTGCTTTTCTATTTATGTTCATTTCGATACTAGAAGAAAGCGGTTATATGAGTCGGGTAGTTTTTTTAATGGACAAAATCATGCGCCGTTTTGGACTCTCGGGCAAAAGTGTTGTGCCTTTAATTTCAGGAACTGCCTGTGCTATTCCCGCGATTATGGCGACGCGAAATATTGAAAATTGGAAAGAGCGTTTGATTACAATTTTAGTCACCCCGTTTACCACTTGTTCTGCGCGATTGCCTGTATATGCTATTATCATAGCCTTAGTCATTCCAGATACTTACGTTTTAGGAATCGTGAATTTGCAAGGATTGACTTTGATGATTTTATATCTACTAGGTTTTGGAATGGCATTATTCTCCGCTTATGTTTTGAATAAAGTTTTAAAAATAAAAGGCAAAACCTATTTTGTAGTGGAAATGCCGAACTATAAATTACCGCTTTTCAAAAACGTAGCCATCAACGTCATCGAAAAAACGAAATCCTTTGTCTTGGGTGCCGGTAAAATCATTTTAGCGATTTCGGTCGTCTTGTGGTTTTTGGCTTCTAATGGCCCAGGGGAAAACTTTGCCAATGCAGAAAAGCTCATCCAAGAAAAAACAAAAGAAAATCCACTATCAAAAATTGAGTTGCAAGATGCGGTGGCTTCTCAAAAACTACAAAATTCCTATATTGGTTTGATGGGCAAATCGATTGAGCCGGTGATCTTACCCTTGGGATACGATTGGAAAATCGGCATTGCGGTACTTAGTTCTTTTGCCGCTAGAGAAGTATTTGTTGGGACTTTAGCTACTATTTACAGTGTCGGCGACACCGACAATGAAAACACCATCAAAAACAAAATGCAAGCAGAAGTAAACCCAATAACCGGAAAGAAAGTATTCAATTTTGCCTCGGGAATTTCATTGCTTCTCTTCTATGCTTTTGCAATGCAATGTGCCAGTACACTTGCGATTACTAAGAAAGAAACCAACTCTTGGAAATGGCCCATGGCACAATTGATTTTCATGAGCGGCATGGCCTATATTGTTGCTTTGGTAGCCTATCAGTTATTGCAGTAATGCTTGTTTTTTATTGAAGTTCTTCAACAAAAGTTAAAACTAAAATTTTCTTATTTTTAATTTGTCTAAATAAAATTAAGCACTTACTTTTGTCGAAAATTATACCTTTCGACTTATGAGATTTCTATTTTCGTGCGCTTTTCTGATTGTGTTCTCCTCTATTGTTGCTCAAGAAAACGGAGTTGTTCTTCCTACGAATGACACCATTACTCGATTGGCTCCAGTAACCCTAATTGTAAAACAGCAAACCCCTGAGCGTTTTCGCGAAGTGGAAAATAACGTGCTCTATTCGGGGAAAAAAAATGAAGTCATTCGATTGGCCAACCTTAACGCCAATTTCACAACCAATAATACCCGCGAAGTATTTTCAAAAGTGCCAGGCGTTTCTATATGGGAAAATGAAGGTTCTGGAATTCAAATTAATGTGGGCGTGAGAGGTTTGAGTCCGAATAGAAGTTGGGAACTCAACACTCGTCAAAATGGATACGATATTTCGTCCGATGTTTTCGGTTATCCAGAAGCTTATTACAATCCGCCATTAGAAGCGGTCGACGCCATACAATTGGTGCGCGGAGGAGCTTCTTTACAATTTGGTTCACAATTCGGCGGCATGCTTAACTACGTATTGAAAAGACCAGCGGAAAAACCATTCGTTTTCGAAACCCAAAACACGCTCGGTAGTTACGGACTAATGAGTTCCTACAACGCTATCGGAGGAACCAAAAACAAATTCTCGTATTACGTCTACAATCACTATCGCACTGGAAAAGGCTGGCGAGAAAATAGCGCCTACGACGTCAGAAATTCCCACGCCTATTTCGCTTATCAGTTTACTCCCAAAACCAAATTATCGCTAGAGTATACCAATATGGATTACGAAATGCAACAAGCTGGTGGTTTGACGGATCAACAATTTCAAGACAATCCGAGGCAATCACTGCGAAAAAGAAATTGGTTCGGTACACCATGGAATCTCGCAGCTTTAATTTTGGATACCCAGCTTGCATCAAATTTGACCTTGACTACCAAACTGTTTGGTCTCATTGGAGAAAGAAATAGTGTTGGATTTGCAAGTACACCCAATACTGTTGATGCCATAAACGCCACTACAAATGACTTCGCGAATCGTCAAGTGGATCGCGACTATTATAAGAATCTAGGTATTGAAACCCGCAGCATTTACAATTATCAAGTAGGCAATCAAAACCAGAATCTGGCTTTTGGCGCACGACTTTATAGAGCAAAAACCAATAGAAAACAGCAAGGAAAAGGAACCACCGGTTTCGATTTCGATCTAAAAATAGAAGATCGCTTCTCGCGTGACCTGGATTTTCAAACCGACAACATCGCTCTATTCGCCGAGAATCAATTTAAAGTAACCAACAGCTTAAGCATTACTCCAGGCATTCGCTATGAGAATATTAAGTCGTCAATTGACGGAAGATTTTCTATTACCAACGGAAATGATGTCAATGTGGTTCCCGAAACACTTTCCCGACACAAAATATTGCTTGGTATTGGCATCGAATACAAAATCAAAAAAACAAACCTATACACTAATTTCTCTCAGGCATTTCGCCCTGTTTTATTTTCAGACCTTACGCCACCCGCAACCACTGATGTCATCGATAAGGATTTAAAAGATGCTGATGGATTTAACTTTGACCTCGGTTATCGTGGCAATTGGTTGGGTTGGATCAATTTCGACGTGAGCTATTTTTACTTAAATTACAACAATCGGATTGGGTCCATTCGAAAATTCGTTAATAACGACTCCATGCAAAATACCTATTTGTTTAGAACGAATTTGGGAACTACAGTGCACAAAGGTTTTGAAAGTTTTCTAGATCTAAATCTTTCGAAAGCCGTGAAACTGAACCAACAAATTGGAGACCTACAAGTATTTACGACCTTGTCATTTATTGAGGCGACGTACACCGACTTTAAAACGACTCAAATTTCCGGAAGCGCTCCCAACATTACTATAAAAGAAGTCAATTTGAAAGGAAATCGAGTAGAAAACGCACCTCGTTATATTCATAATTTTGGAATTACTTGGAGCTTCAAAAACTTTTCATCCACCCTTCAAAACAGAAGAACGGGCTTTGTCTACACGGACGCCAACAACACAGACGCCCCAACTAGCAATGGCGTTACAGGAAAACTTGAGGGCTACTCGGTATATGATCTTTCGATGGAGTACCGCTTTTTGGAAAAATTTACGGCTCGTGGCGGAATTAACAACTTAGACAACACCCTTTACGCCACAAGACGAGCCGGCGGTTATCCAGGCCCTGGTATTTTACCTAACGATGCTCGAACTTTCTTTCTGAGTATTGGTGTTAAACTGTAATCGCGCAGCCATATAAAAGCATACCTTTAGACTATGAATGTACAAGAGATTATCGTTTACATTATCCTTGGTTTTGCGATTGCCTTTTTGGTTCGAAAATTTCTATGGAAGAAAAAATCGAATAAAAATTGCGGCAATGATGATTGTGGTTGTGGTTGATTATTTGCTATACCCAACCTTCAAATAATAACTTTTAGGATTTATTGGCACGCCTTCTTTGGGATAAGGTAACAGCTGCACACTCTTGATTTTTCTAGACGGATACTGTTCTGAAAACCACTGCAAATTTTCAACTGTTTTTTTGGAGTTGATAGCAAGGGTCTTCTCACCAACTCCTTTTTTGTTTTCGTACACAGCGATTATAATTTCTGCTTCGCCTGCCCAAATGCAATTTGTTCCTTCGGGGCAGCGCGAATCTTGCAACACTTTTTGCAATACCAGCTGATGACCTTTTTTAAGGCAAGTTGTTTTTTGAGTAATGGTAAAAAATTTGACCTTAGCGCTTTTCGATTGAGAAAAAACTGCCAAACTGAAGAACAACAAAATAGTACCTAATAGTGTTTTCATGCTTTTAGAGTATTAAACCTCTTTTACAACAACTTCACATAAAGATTGCTCGCAATTTTATTAGAAATCAAAAGTTCTTGACCATCGGCTTTGATGCGTAAAGATAAATCAAAATCTTCTTGCCAAAGCACTTCGATTTTGGTTCCCAAAGCCAAGTTGTTTTTATCCAAGTATTTTAGGAATGTGGCTGACGAATCTTTAACGCCCACACAAATTCCGATTTGATTTTCGTGCAACTCCGAGAGCAGGTGTTTCTCGATTATTGTAATTTGCCCTTTCGCATTAGGAATCGGATCACCGTGCGGATCTTCGGTGGGGTTTCCTAAAAAATCATCCAATTTGTTGATGAGTTGTTCCGATTTGATGTGTTCCAATTGTTCGGCGATGTCGTGCACTTCGTCCCAAGTGAACTGAAGTTTCTCCACCAAAAACACTTCCCACAACCGGTGTTTTCTAACAATCATTTTGGCAGACAGTTTTCCTTTTTCGGTTAAAGAAACGCCTTGGTATTTCTTGTAATGTACCAAATCTTTTTCGGCCAATTTCCTCAGCATATCAGTGACCGAAGATGCTTTGGTTTCGATCATTTCAGCGATGGCATTGGTGCTCACTTCGGTATTGGTGGCTGCCGTGAGATGGTAAATTGTTTTGAGGTAATTTTCTTCGGAGAAGGTCATTGGAATTGCGATTTGTGGTTGTATGTTTGATTTCTAGCCCCGATAGTAACGGCATCCTTTTACTGACTTCTTTAGTCAGTAAAAGATAAAGTGGATAGCGGGAATAGCTCCTAATTTTTTATAATAAATAATGGTATCTTAATTTCATGGCGGACATTGTCGACCGTAGTTCCGAAGAGCAAATCTTTGAACGTGTGGTGCCCGTGGGTACCCATAATTAGCAAATCAAATTGGCCCTCGTTGATGATTTTGGAAATGCTTTTTCCGGGTTTTCCGAAGCCTAACTTGGTATCAATGTTATATCCTTTTTCGGAGAGAATTTGATAGTAATCATGCAGCAATTGCTCGTCGATGGTGGTTTCGTGATCGATGATTTTGTTGCCATACATCATAGCACCAACGGTTTCTACGATATGAATGAGCGTGTATTGACTATCTTTGCCTCCAATGTCGATGGCGTGTTGCAGTGCTTTTTCATCAGCTTCCGAAAAGTCAACCGTTACGGCAATATTCTTTTTGTTTTGGCTGTGGAATGGGGTGAACTTTAAGGCTAAGTTGTGCGGGGAATGGTTTTGAATTTCGATTGCTTTGGCTTTTGAAAGCAACGGCATGAAAACGATATACAATAACAACAATAGAAATCCAACGGCTAGCGGAACGACGGTAAGCCAAAGTATAGTTGGGTTTTCTGAACTTTCTAGCCAGCCTGTAATTTCGTCGAAAACCAGTTTGACATTTAAAGAAACGATGATACTGGCCACCAACCATGAAACGATTTGTGTGGTACGGCTGATGTGAAACCCTTTCATTTTGGTTTTGTCACTGACGAAATGAATTAACGGAATGATGGCAAAACCAAGTTGTAAACTGAGAATCACTTGACTTAAAATTAGCATTTTCCCGGTAACGCCTTCACCAAAAACCGAAATCACAATCACTGCCGGAACAATAGCAATTAAGCGTGTAATGATGCGGCGGACCCAAGGTTGCATCCGGAAATTCAAATAGCCCTCCATAATGATTTGTCCCGCTAAAGTTCCTGTTATGGTGGAGCTTTGTCCCGCGGCAATTAAAGCTACGGCAAATAAAATTGGGGCTAAATTGTTTCCTAAAATGGGCGCTAAAAATTTATAGGCATCTTGAATTTCGGCGACTTCGTAAAGGCCGTTTTTGTGAAAAGTGGCAGCAGCTAAAATCAAAATGGCCGCATTCACGAAGAACGCCAAATTGAGCGCAATGGTGCTATCGATCATGTTGAACTTTAGTGCTTGTTTGATGCCTATTTTACTTCGATCAAACTTTCGGGTTTGTACTAACGACGAATGCAAATAGAGGTTGTGAGGCATGACCGTGGCGCCGATGATGCCAATTGCGATATACAAGGCGGCGCTATTGGGTAAACTCGGAATTAATCCCGTGAGTATTTTTCCCATTTCGGGCTGGGCAAAAATCATTTCGAAGATGAATGAAAACCCAATAATCATAACCAAGGCAATGATAAAAGCTTCCATTTTTCGAATGCCTTTATTAATTAGAAACAGTAGTAAAAAAGTGTCTAAAACGGTAATCAAAACGCCTTGAATTAATGGAATTCCGAAGAGTAAATTGATCCCGATGGCCATTCCGAGTACTTCGGCCAAATCGCAAGCGGCAATGGCAACTTCGGCTAAAAAATATAAAATGTAATTGATAAACGGCGAGTAGGTTTCTCGCGATGCTTGTGCCAAATCGCGTTGGGTAACGATTCCCAAACGCGCGCTCAAACTTTGTAGCAGTAGCGCCATCAGGTTGCTCATTAACAATACCCAAATTAAGGTGTAGCCAAATTGGCTTCCTCCAGCAATATCGGTTGCCCAATTTCCAGGATCCATATAGCCAACGCTGATCAGATAGGCAGGCCCGAAAAAAGCCAACAGCTTTCGAAACTTCGAAGTTATGTTTTGCGTCTTGACGGATTGGTTAACTTCTTCTAGTGATTTGCTCATGTTCGGCTTAATTTTAAGCAAATATAACAACAAATTTGATTTGGGTAAATATTTTTTTAGGTTTGTCTAAAAATAATTCAATATGAAACCTTTCGTTCTAATTTGCTCTATAGTAAGTTCTTGTTCCCTTTACGCTCAAAGTCGCGAACCCATTGCAACCGATAGACCTGATCAAACAGAAACCCCTGCTATTGTTCCGAAAGGAATGTTTCAAGCAGAAACAGGATTTGCTTATCAAAAAAACAATCATACCAGTGCTTCATGGGCATTACCCTCAACTTTATGGAAATATGGTGTAACCGAAAATTTTGAGTTGCGGTTGATCACCGAATTTGTGACTGAGAAAATTGATGCTATTAAAATATCCGGCATAGCTCCGGTTTTGATTGGCTGCAAAATTAAAATCTGCTCTGAAAAAGAATGGTTGCCGAAAACCTCTTTTATAGGACATCTTTCCCTTCCAAATGCCGCATCCGAAAAATTCAAAGCTGATTATTATGCGCCTGAATTCCGTTTTACTATGCAGCACACGCTTTCTGATAAGATCTCTTTAGGGTATAATCTAGGAAGTGAATGGGATGGTTTTTCAGCGGAACCTACTTTTATTTACACACTAACAACGGGTTATTCTATAACGGAAAAGTTAGGCTCTTACGTAGAACTTTTCGGATTTGCACCAAGAAAAGAATCCGCAAACCACAACTTTGACGGCGGATTCACCTATTTGATTACTCCTAATTTTATGGTAGATTTGTCTGCTGGCGTTGGACTCACACATAATGCGCCTGACCATTATTTCGCACTGGGTATCTCATTCAGAATTTAACATGAAGCACTTCGATTATATTTTCACAGGAACAGGTTTATCGGCTTTGATGACCGTTTATGAAATGGTGCTTTCCGGAGATTTCAAAGATCGATCGATATTATTGCTCGATCAAGACGCTAAAAAAACCAACGACCGCACTTGGTGTTTTTGGGATTTCAACGACACTTTCCCTGAATTAATCCATAAAAAATGGCCGCTAGCTTGGTTTAAAGATAAAGCCTTAGAGCGCAAAATCTCCTTGCAACCCTACCAGTACAACATGGTCAAAGGAATTGATTTTTATGCTTTGGTGTTGAACGTCATTTCGAAGGAAACGAACATCGTTTTTCAGCAACAAAAGGTTATCGATTTTGAAGAACAAGAAGCGCATTGCGTTGTAAGAACGGATGTTGAAACGTTTACTTGTAGCCGTGTTATCAATTCTATTTTCAATCCGGAAATCGTCAAATCACAAACCCGCTATCCACTGTTGCAACAGCATTTTATTGGTTGGTTTGTCAAAAGCAAAGAAGCCGTTTTCAATTCAGATACCGCAACTTTTATGGATTTTTCCGTAGTCCAAAAAGGAAATACACGCTTCATGTATGTGTTGCCAAACTCACCCAACGAAGCTTTGTTAGAATACACTTTGTTTTCTAAAGATTTGTTGCCCAAGATCGAGTACGAAGAAGCCATTCAAACCTACTTACAAAAACTCGGTGTTACCGACTATGAAATCATTGAAAAAGAACACGGCAACATCCCAATGACTTGTTATCCTTTTTGGAAACACAATTCAAAAAACACTATAAACATTGGCTCCGCAGGTGGCTGGACCAAAGCAAGTACAGGCTATACTTTTAAAAACACCATCAAGAAGTCTAAAGCATTAGCTTCTTTTCTAAAGACCAAAAAAGACTTCAGAGCATTTCACCAAAAAGACAAATTCTGGTTTTACGATTTGTTGCTGTTGGATATCTTAGATCAAAAAAACGAGTTAGGCGGCAGCATTTTCTCGGCCTTATTCAAGAAAGGAAACACCACTTTAATCTTCAAATTCCTAGATGAGGAAACGTCCTTTTGGGAAGATTTGCAAGTCATCTGGAAATGCCCAAAAGGGCTTTTCATAAACGCATTATTAAGAAGAATTTTTAGCTCGTAGTACTCCTATTCTACGATAACAAATCTTTATGATTTCTTTGATTTTAAAAGCTGAAAATCTGTTTATCTTTGCTCTCAGAAATTTAATAACAACTATTTAATATCCAATTTATGTATCCAGAAGAAATGGTAAAACCCATGCGTACCGAATTAACCGACGCTGGTTTTCAAGATTTATATAGTGCCGACGCAGTAGAAACTGCTTTAAAATCAGAAGGAACTACGCTAGTGGTAGTGAATTCCGTTTGCGGTTGCGCCGCCAGAAACGCTCGTCCAGGCGCCAAAATGAGTTTAGACGGAGGCAAAAAACCCGATCATTTGGTGACCGTTTTTGCAGGTGTCGACAAAGAAGCCGTAGATGCTGCGCGCCAACACATGTTTCCTTTTCCGCCATCATCGCCAAGTATGGCTTTGTTCAAAAACGGAGAATTGGTACACATGTTAGAGCGTCATCATATCGAAGGCCGCCCAGCAGAATTAATCGCAGAGAACTTAAAAGACGCCTACGAGGAATTTTGTTAAGAAACAATTTCAATCCCAAATAAAGCCAAGCATTCGTGTTTGGCTTTTTTGTTAGGAGCTATTACTTCGTCAGTTCGCTGAAGCTCGGGTCCCGCTATTCGCTACAATTCCCGATTAAGAAAAATTAGATTTGCAATCTATTTTTCTAAAACCGGGAGATTTCCACTACTATCGGGGCTAAAAACCCCATCTCCATTTCCTATTTCTGATAAAATTGCTACATTTGTCCCGAATTCTTCCATTTAGAATTCCAAAAATAATTCTCACTTAAACGTTTATAGCATGCAACTGTACAACACTTTAAGCGCAGAGGAACGTGCCGAATTGATTGATCAAGCCGGCAAACAACGACTCACGTTGTCTTTCTATGCGTATGCCAAAATTGAAGATCCAAAAAAATTTCGCGACGACCTCTTTGTCGAATGGAACAAACTTGATGCCCTTGGTAGAACCTATGTTGCCAAAGAAGGAATCAATGCACAAATGTCGGTTCCCGCCGAAAACATAGAAGCTTTTCGTCAAACTTTAGAGGAATACGACTTCATGCAAAACATTCGGTTGAATGTTGCGGTTGAACAAGACGATCATTCGTTCTTGAAATTAACCATTAAAGTTCGCGACAAAATTGTAGCCGACGGACTGAACGATGACACCTTCGACGTGACCAACATTGGTGTTCATCTAAAAGCCAAAGAATTCAATCAAATTATAGAAGATCCCAACACGATTGTCGTTGATTTTAGAAATCACTACGAAAGTGAAATTGGTCATTTTAAAGGAGCCATAACACCCGATGTAGAAACCTTTCGGGAAAGTTTACCCATCATCAACGAACAATTGAAAGATTTTAAAGAAGATAAAAATCTCGTGATGTATTGCACCGGCGGTATTCGCTGTGAAAAAGCCAGTGCATTTTTCAAACACCAAGGTTTCAAAAATGTTTATCAATTGGAAGGCGGCATCATCAATTATGCTAAGCAAATCAAAGAGGAAGGCATTGAAAGCAAATTCATCGGAAAGAACTTCGTGTTTGATCATCGCTTGGGCGAACGCATTACCGACGATATCGTTTCGCAATGCCATCAATGTGGAAAACCATGCGACAACCATACGAATTGTGAAAACGAGGGTTGCCATTTGTTGTTCATTCAATGCGACGACTGCAAAGCGGCAATGGAAAATTGTTGCTCCGTAGAATGTCAAGAAGTGATTCATTTGCCTTTGGAAAAACAATTGGAATTGCGTCGCGGCATCAAAAACGGCAATAAAATTTTTAGAAAAGGAAAATCCGATAAACTGAAATTCAAACATTCGGGCGAATTATCCGACGCTTCATTAGCTACTGCAGAAAAACCCACTGCAATTCGCCAAAAAATCAAAATCAAAAAAACACTTTTAGGTAAAGTCGAGCATTTTTATGCGAAAGCACAAGTGGGACTTTTTATCATTGAAAATGGTGACTTAAAAACCGGCGATACTATTTTGATTTCGGGACCAACAACAGGTGCTGAAACACTAGTGATCACGGAAATGCAAGTCAATGGAACTGCTTCCTCGACTGCTTCCATTGGAGACAAAGTGACTTTAGTCTTGCCATTCCGAGTGCGTCTTTCTGATAAAACATTTAAGATTTTAGAGTAATGACTGCTTCTCATAAAATAGAACTCATGGCTCCTGCGGGAGATTTTGAGTCGCTTCAAGCTGCGATTGATAATGGCGCCGATTCTGTGTATTTTGGCGTCGAACAATTGAACATGCGCGCACGAGCAACGGTTAATTTTACTATAGCCGATTTACCTGAAATTGCACGCCGCTGCGTTCTTAAAAAAATCAGAACATACTTGACCTTAAATACTATCATTTACGACCACGATTTGTCAGTCGTAAAAACCTTGTTGAGCAAAGCAAAAGCAGCAAATATTACGGCAGTTATCGCTTCCGATCAAGCGGTAATTGCTATGGCACGAGCAATCGGAATGGAAGTGCACCTTTCAACCCAATTGAACATCACCAACATCGAAACCATCAAATTCTACAGTTTGTTTGCCGATACGATGGTGTTGAGTCGGGAGTTGAGTTTGCGTCAAGTGAAAAAAATCACGGAACAAATTCAAAAAGAACAAATCAAAGGCCCGAGTGGCAAATTAATAGAAGTTGAAATTTTCGGCCACGGCGCTTTGTGCATGGCAGTTTCCGGAAAGTGCTACTTGAGTTTGCATTCGCACAATTCCTCTGCCAATCGCGGGGCTTGCAAACAAAACTGCCGCAAAAAATATACGGTGATCGACCAAGAATCGGGTTTCGAAATGGAGCTGGACAACGAATACATCATGTCGCCCAAAGATTTATGCACACTAGATTTCTTAGACCAAGTCATTGACTCAGGCATACAAGTATTAAAAATTGAAGGTCGAGGGCGTGCACCAGAATACGTGGCTACCGTGATCAAAACCTATCGAGAAGCCATTGATCATTACTGCGAAGGCACTTTTTCAAACGATAAAATCGCGATTTGGATGGAAGCATTGAACAGCGTTTACAACCGCGGTTTTTGGTCGGGGTATTATCTGGGACAAGAATTGGGCGAATGGAGCGCCGTTCCAGGTTCGATGGCTACGCAGAAGAAAGTATACGTGGGCAAGGGAACACATTACTTTCAAAAAGCGAACGTCGGCGAGTTCAAAATTGAAGCTTACGACATCAAAGCGGGCGATAAAATTCTAATTACAGGTCCAAAGACGGGTGCTCAAGAAATGATTATTGACGAAATGTATGTCAACGATGTTGTTTCAGACAAAGCTACCAAAGGCGATTTGTGCACTTTTAAACTTCCGTTTCGCATTCGTCTTTCGGATAAATTGTATAAAATTGTAGAAGCGTAATGGTGGTCGTTACCCTTCAAAGAGCCAAATGCATCGGATGCAATTACTGCGTAGAAATGGCACCCGCACAATTTCAAATGTCTAAAAAAGATGGCAAATCGGTGTTGCTGCAATCTCAAAATGCGAAAGGGTTTTATACATTAAAATCACATGATCCTTCCATTTTTGAAAGTTGCGAATTGGCCGTAAAAGCATGTCCAGTGAAAATTATTTCGGTAAAAATGACCTAAACACAACCCCTTTTCAGAGTTCATTTTATTTGCCTTTTCCCTATTTCTGGCTTTGTATCTTAAAATAAAAAAATACTATCTTTACGCTCTAAACGTTTTTGTCTAGTAGCGACATTGTCGCGATCAATATATATTCAATAGTATGGCATGTAATAGTTGTTCTACCTCTGACGGCGGTGCGCCGAAGGGGTGTAAAAATAATGGGACTTGCGGCACCGATAGCTGCAACAAATTAACGGTTTTTGATTGGTTGTCTAATATGAGTTTGCCCAATGGAGAAGCGCCTTTCGACTGTGTTGAAGTGCGTTTCAAAAATGGAAGAAAAGAATTTTATCGCAATACGGAAAAACTAACGTTAAGCATCGGAGATATTATCGCTACGGAAGCTTCTCCTGGACATGACATTGGAATTGTAACGTTGACTGGCGAATTGGTGAAAATCCAAATGAAGAAGAAAAACGTGAACCATACCAGTCCTGAAATCGCAAAAATTTATCGAAAAGCATCACAAAAAGATATCGATATTTGGTCGAATGCCCGCGATAAAGAAGAACCAATGAAAGTGCGTGCTAGAGAACTAGCCATTTCGCACAAACTGGAAATGAAAATTTCAGATATCGAATTTCAAGGTGATGGATCGAAAGCTACTTTTTACTACACGGCGAATGATCGTATCGATTTCCGACTTTTAATCAAAGATTTTGCTAAAGAATTCAGCACCAGAATCGAGATGAAACAAGTTGGTTTCCGTCAAGAAGCTTCTCGTTTGGGAGGCATTGGTTCTTGTGGACGGGAGTTGTGTTGTTCGACTTGGTTGACTGATTTTAGAAGCGTGAACACTTCCGCAGCTCGTTACCAACAATTGTCTCTAAATCCTCAAAAATTAGCAGGACAATGTGGGAAATTGAAATGTTGTTTGAATTATGAATTGGATACATACATGGATGCCTTGCAAGGTTTTCCTGATTTCGATACCAAATTATACACCGAGAAAGGCGATGCGGTTTGCCAAAAACAAGATATTTTTAAAGGATTAATGTGGTTTGCTTATACCGACAATTATGCGAATTGGCATGTTTTGAAAATTGAGCAAGTGCGAGAAATTGTTGCTGAAAACAAACTAAAAAACAAAGTTTCTTCGTTAGAAGATTTCGCTCTAGAAATTACGACCGAGCCTGAAAAAGATTTTAACAACGCCATGGGTCAAGAAAGTTTAACGCGTTTTGATCAGCCGAAAAGAAAGAAAAAACCAAACAAAAAAAGAAAGCCCTCTGGAGACCGAGCTATTGTCCCTAATGCCAACAATCAAGGAAATCCAAACCAAGGAAATCCAAATCAAGGAACTGGTAACAAGGGGAATAATACCAATAATGCCCCAAGACCGGCGCAAAACAAAATAATTCCTGTGAATAAAAATGAGCCTAAAAAATAGTTTCCTCTTTTTTCTGGTGGTGCTGACGCTCTTTTCTTGCGATAAAAAAAGAGTTTTTGACGAATACAAATCGGTGGGGAAAAGCTGGAATAAAGACAGCATCGTCAGTTTCGATTTGCCAAAATTAGACCCGAAAAAACAATACAATTTGTTTATCAACGTTCGGGATAATAATGATTTTCCATTCAACAATCTGTTTTTAATTGTGTCGATGGAACAGCCGGATAAGAAAACCAAAGTAGATACGTTAGAGTACCAAATGGCCAATCCTGATGGCTCGCTTTTAGGCGATGGTTTTACCGATGTCAAAGAAAGTAAATTGATCTTTAAGGAACGGATGAAATTTACCGAAGGGGAGTACAAGATTCACATCAAACAAGCCGTGAGACAAACCGGAAAAGTAACGGGTGTCGAAAAATTAGACGGTATTACCGAAGTTGGTTTTCGAATAGAAAAAATAGAGTAAACAGTATGGCTACTATAAAAAATAACAACACTACCAAAGACATCCACTACTACAAAAAGAAGTTTTGGAAAATTTTTTTTTACACCCTAGGAGGTACTTTATTATTCTTCGTTCTTGCATCTTGGGGACTTTTTGGTTCCATGCCTTCTTTTGAAGATTTGGAGAATCCCGATTCGAATTTAGCCACCGAAATCATTTCGACCGATGGGGTGACCATTGGAAAATTCTACAACGAGAACCGAACGCCTATTAAATATGCCGACTTGCCCAAACATTTGGTCGATGCTCTAGTAGCAACGGAAGACGAACGTTTTTACGAACATTCAGGTATTGACGGAAGAAGAACCCTAGGTGCCGCGATTCGATTAGGCTCTAACGGAGGGGCGAGTACACTAACCCAACAATTAGCCAAATTGCTTTTCCACGGCGAAGGCTCAAGATTCCTGCCGTTGCGTATGGTTCAAAAAGCCAAAGAATGGATTATCGCCATCAAACTGGAAAGACAATACACCAAAAACGAAATCATCGCGATGTATTTTAATAAAGCTGATTTTGTTAACACAGCGGTCGGAATTCGCTCTGCAGCAAAAGTCTACTTCGGAAAAGAACCCAGAGATTTGACTGTAGATGAAGGCGCGATGCTTGTTGGTATGCTAACCAATCCTTCCCTATTCAACCCCGTCCGCCGACCAGAAAAAGTACAAAAAAGAAGAAATGTAGTCTTAGGGCAAATGGTTCGAAACGGGTTCTTAGAAGAATCTGCGAAAAAACAACTAGAAGTAAAACCAATTATTTTGCATTTCCAACCGGAAAGTCATACCGATGGAATTGCCACTTATTTTCGGGAGTACTTGCGTGACTTCATGAAAAACTGGGTCAAAGAAAATAAGAAATCGGATGGTTCGGAATTCGACATCTACAAAGATGGTTTGAAAATTTACACCACAATCGATTCTAGAATGCAACTCTATGCCGAAGAAGCGGTAACCCAACATTTATCCAATCTTCAAATCGAATTGTCTAGCCAACAAAAAGAAAATAAAAATGCTCCTTTTGTTAATATTTCCGACGACGAAACCAAAAAATTAATGATGAAAGCCATGAAATCATCGGAACGTTGGCGCTCCTTAAAAACACTTGATAAGTCGGACGAGGAAATCATCAAATCTTTCGGTGTAAAAACCAAAATGAAAGTCTTTACTTGGAAAGGCGAAAAAGACACCATCATGACGCCTTCCGATTCCATTCGGTATTACAAAAGTTTCCTTCAAGCAGGTGTAATGGCTATGGAGCCACAAACCGGTCACGTGAAAGCTTGGGTGGGCGGTATCAATTACAAGTATTTCCAATACGATCACGTTGGCCAAGGCGCGCGTCAAGTAGGCTCGACCTTTAAGCCGTTTGTTTACGCTACCGCCATCGAACAATTAAACATGTCGCCTTGCGATTCTATTATCGATAGTCCGTTCATGATTCACAAAGGACGTCATCACGTCACCGAAGATTGGGAACCCAAAAATTCCGACAACAAATACCGAGGCATGGTCACGTTGAAAAAAGCACTAGCGAATTCCATCAACACCGTTTCAGCAAAATTGATCGATAAAGTAGGTCCGGAAGCGGTGGTCGAATTGACTCACAAACTCGGAGTAACTTCCGAAATTCCCGTGCAACCTTCTATCGCATTAGGCGCTGTAGAAATTACCGTTCACGATATGGTAGCCGCTTACAGCACGTTTGCCAATGAAGGCGTTTACATCAAACCGCAATTCATCAACCGCATCGAAGATAAGAACGGAGTAGTCATCTACGAACCTAGTCCAGATTCTCATGATGTATTAAACAAAGACATCGCTTTTGCCGTCATCAAATTATTAGAAGGCGTTGTAGAAGGAGGTTCAGGAGCACGTTTGCGAACTCAAGGCGGTGGAAATGGCTACAACCGTTGCACTGGATATCCGTATGTGTTGAATAATCCTATTGCCGGAAAAACAGGAACTACACAAAATCAATCCGATGGTTGGTTTATGGGAATGGTTCCTAATTTAGCCACCGGCGTTTGGGTGGGCTGCGAAGACCGTTCGGCACGTTTCAAAGGCATTACTTACGGACAAGGAGCCACAGCGGCATTGCCTATTTGGGCGCTTTTTATGAAGAAATGTTATGCCGATCCAACGCTAAATGTTTCCAAAACCGATTTCGAAAGACCTGCTAATCTTTCTATAAAAGTAGATTGTTGGGCGCCTGTTAAAGACACGACCGATTTTGAACAAAACACCGATGAATTTGAATTGTAATTTCTAGAAGCTTCTTCCCGCTATACACTCTATTTTTTTATTGCTTTGGCATAAACAGCTCAATAGAAAACGTATCGGAAAGCAATAAAAAAGATGCCGTTACACACGAGCAAAGCGAACTGGCGAAGCAATCGGAGCTAGGGCTTTATAACAACCAAGAACAACTATTTACAAACTTTGCGTTTCTGCGCCTTTGCGAGAAAAAGAAAAGATATGATTAACAAAAAAGTAAACTCAGTACAAGAAGCCCTTCAAGGAATCGAAAACGGCATGACCATTATGCTGGGCGGATTCGGATTGTGTGGCATCCCTGAAAATGCGATCGCCGAATTGGTAGTCAAAGAAACCAACAACTTAACCTGCATTTCTAACAATGCTGGCGTTGACGATTTTGGCCTTGGCTTGCTGCTTCAAAAAAGACAAATAAAAAAAATGATTTCTTCCTACGTGGGAGAAAATGCCGAATTCGAACGTCAAATGCTTTCTGGTGAATTGGAAGTCGAATTAATCCCACAAGGAACTCTTGCCGAAAGATGCCGCGCAGCACAAGCCGGAATCCCCGCGTTCTTCACACCGGCAGGTTACGGAACTGAAGTCGCTGAAGGCAAAGAAGCCCGAGAATTCAACGGAAAAATGCACGTCATGGAACATGCCTTTAAATCCGATTTTGCTATCGTAAAAGCATGGAAAGGCGATACCGCTGGGAATTTAATCTTCAAAGGCACCGCTAGAAATTTCAACCCAAGCATGTGTGGAGCCGCAAAAATCACCATCGCTGAAGTAGAAGAATTAGTAGAAGCGGGAACTTTAGATCCCAATCAGATTCACATTCCGGGCATTTTTGTACAACGCATTTTCAAAGGCGCGAAATACGAAAAACGAATCGAACAACGAACCACAAGAAAAAAATAATCCCAAAACCTATAGTTAATACCTTATGAAAAAAGTATTTTTTATCCTTACTGCCTTCGTCTTATTAAATAGTTGTAGTAAAAACGACCAGCCAGCACCAATTCTTCCTGTAAGCACTTGCGCTAAAGTGGCCACTTTTAATGTTGCCCAACAAAGCGATGAACTGCAATTCACAATGACAGCTACAACAGCTTCCGCTCTTTTTTATGAAATATCCTATAATTACGCTAGTTCTGGAAATATTGACCCAAATAGTGGCTATATTTTTAATTCCAACACGCTAACCTTTTCCAAACAGATCAACACTTTAAATATTTCTACAGACAATACCTATTTGTTCTACGCCCGGGCCGTTTGTGAAGATGGCAGCAAAAGCGGCTGGTCAACACCAATCAGTGTACAAGTAACTAGTTACTGCGATAAGCCCACAGATTTAAGATTTGCCCTTCAAGGAAGTCTATTGGGATTCACGTGGACAGGAAATTCGGGTTCGTCCTATTATCAAGTGCAATACGGCGCTCAAGGTTTTAACCTCGGAACTGGAACGTCAGTGCAAGTCAATACTGATTACTATAGCGGCATGAGCATGACGGCCAATACAACTTATGATTTTTATGTTCGCTCTTATTGCAGTAGTGCTTTAGGCTGGAGTTCTTGGTCCGGGCCTTTCACTTATTTGTCCGTTGGCAATCAAAATTTATGCAGCATGCCTACCAACTTATCGTACATCGTCGAGTCGACAAACTCTCAAACGGCATGGGTTTCTTTGCATTGGGCCTACAATGGAGAAACTAACTTTGAATACACGGTCGTACCTCATAATCAAGCGGTAACAAGCGGAACTATTGGTACCGCAGGTACTAGTGGCTGGCCTACTATTAACCGCAACCGTTTTACCAGTTATGATTATTATATCCGAAGTGTGTGTTCTAATGGTAACAAGACCGCTTGGGCTGGACCCTTATTAATTACGCTTTAATTACACTTACTTGATTATAGAATTATGGCATTAGGAAAAGAAGAAATTGCAAAACGAATCGCCAAAGAAGTGCAAAACAATTACTTTGTGAATCTTGGTATTGGAATTCCAACATTGGTAGCCAATTATGTTCGGAAAGACATCGCCGTAGAATTCCAAAGCGAAAACGGAGTGCTGGGAATGGGTCCGTTTCCTTTTGAAGGTGAAGAAGATGCCGACATTATTAATGCCGGTAAACAAACAATCACGACGTTACCAGGTGCTAGCTTTTTCGACTCCGCAATGAGTTTCGGAATGATTCGAGGACAACATGTTGATTTAACCATTCTTGGCGCTATGGAAGTTGCCGAAAACGGTGATATTGCCAACTGGAAAATTCCCGGAAAAATGGTCAAAGGAATGGGTGGCGCGATGGATTTAGTAGCTTCTGCCGAAAACATTATCGTAGCCATGATGCATGTGAACAAAGCAGGCGAATCTAAAATTCTGAAAAAATGTACTTTGCCATTAACTGGCGTTGGCTGCGTAAAAAAGGTAGTCACGGAACTGGCTGTTTTAGAGATTACTCCAAAAGGGTTCAAGCTATTAGAACGAGCGCCAGGAGTTACCGTTGAACACATTATTGCTTCCACTGAAGCTGATTTGATTATTGAAGGTGACATTCCGGAAATGATTATTGATTAGAAGATTTATATGTTTTTCGTATTAAAGACAATCCTTTTGGGTTGTTTTTTTGTTTATAAAACAAACCGAAGTTGCTAAATCTACTACTGTTTGACTTTATTTAAAGGAAATGTTTATAAATAAAACCATTCCGTTAAATATATTTAATGATTTTTGTTAAGTTTGATAGGATTTTTAAATAACTAACTTAAAAATCTATTAACCTAAACCCAACCCAATGAAAAAAAAGCTACACTCGAAACTTGCTTTATTATTAGCAGTTTCATTGTCTGCAGTTGCAGTACATTCGCAAGAAGGCGATAAAAATGTAAGACAAAAGATTACGGACGCCAAAGGAAGGCCAACCTTAATTACCTTCAATGAAAATGCTTCTTACAAAAACGTCGATGCACAAATAGTTTTTAAAGAACAATTAGGATTAAAAGAGAATTCACAATTTGTAAAGCAAAAATCTGAAACGGATAAACTAGGTTTTGTTCATGAAAAATTCCAACTTTTTCACAAAGGGATAAAAGTTGAATTTGCAACCTATACACTTCATACGAAATCTGGCAAAATTAAGTCGATGAATGGTGACATTTATGATTTGGAAAACTGCAATACCACTCCAACATTAACTAAAGAGCAAGCCTTTTCTAGAGCAACTGCTCAAATTGGCGCTAAACAGTACCTGTGGGAAAACACCGAAGAAGCTGTAGCTATGGAGTATCAAAAACCCGCTGGTGAATTAGTGTTGTTACCGGTCACTGATGAGGCTTCTTCAAAAGAAACTACCAACTTGCGTCTGGCTTATAAGTATGATATCTATGCTACAAATCCGGTCAGTCGGGGCGATTTATACATTGACGCCGTTAATGGAAAAGCTTTGTTTTATAATGCTACTATCAAACACCTAGGAGAATATAGCAATGGCGCTCATTCTTCAACGGACACCAATAGTGCAGTGGTAGCCGCAAATGCCGCTACTCGTTATAGTGGTACACAATCTATTCAAACTACCTTAAGTGGCGCTTCATATATCTTGGCTGATGCTACGCGTGGGGGCGGGATCAATACTTACAACATGAAAAAAGGAACTAGTTATACGGCTGCGGTTAATTTCACCGACGCTGATAATAACTGGACTGCCGCAGAATACGCCAACACCAATAAAGACAATGGAGCTTTAGATGCCCATTGGGGTGCTGAGAAAACTTATGATTATTGGTCAACCGTTCATGGAAGAAACAGTTACAACAATGCTGGAGCGGCTATAAAAAGTTATGTACATTATAGTTCAGCATATGACAACGCCTATTGGAACGGAAGTGTCATGACCTACGGAGATGGAAGCGGAACTTATTTCGATATCTTAACATCTATCGATGTGGCTGGACACGAAATCGGACATGCGGTTTGTACCAATACGGCAAATCTAGCTTATCAGAAAGAATCTGGCGCAATGAATGAGGCCTTATCTGATATCTGGGGCGCTTGTATCGAATATTTTGCAGCACCAAACAAATCGACTTGGTTGATTGGTGAAGATATCGAAAGAAGAGCCGGACATCTTTCATTGCGTTCCATGAGCAATCCAAAAACCGAATTGCAACCTGATACTTACGGAGGAACTTATTGGAAAACCGTAAGCTGTACACCAACTTCAACCAACGATTATTGTGGTGTTCATACCAACAGCGGAGTCCTAAATCACTGGTTCTATATTTTAACCATTGGAAAAACAGGTACTAACGACAAGGGAAGTGCTTATAACGTTGCCGGAATCGGAATTGATAAAGCTGCGAAAATAACCTTCCGAATGGAAAGTGTTTACATGACTTCGAGTTCTACTTTTGCCAATGCCAGAACCTATGGTATTCAAGCAGCTACTGATTTGTTTGGCGCCAATTCTGCCGAAGTTATAGCTACAACAAACGCGTTTTATGCTGTTGGTGTAGGTGCTGCCTATGCTGGCCCTTCTGATACTGTCGCCCCTTCTGCACCTGCCACATTAGCTGCATCAGGAACCACCACGTCATCGACAGTTTTAAGTTGGAGTGCTGCGACAGATAATGTTGCCGTTACAGGATACAATGTTTATAACGGAGCTACTTTAGTGACCAGTGTTACTGGCTTAACCTATACCGTTACAAGTCTAGCAGCGTCAACGGCCTATACCTTTACTGTAAAAGCTAAAGATGCTGCCGGAAACTTATCTGCCGCCAGTAATGCTGTTGCGGTGACTACCTTAACACCAGTTCCCGATACAGCAGCGCCATCGACTCCAAGTGCCTTAACAGCATCGGGAACTACAGCCACATCAACCAACTTATCTTGGACTGCTTCAACAGATAATGTTGCTGTTACCGGTTACGATGTTTATAAAGGCGGAATTCTAGTAGGGACGGCAACCGGAACAACCTATGCCGTTAGCGGCTTAACTGCTTCGACTGCTTATAGTTTTTATGTGCAAGCAAAAGATGCTGCTGGTAATGTCTCAACTGCCAGTAATACTGTGACGGTGACCACTTCAACGGTAACACTTGCTTATTGTACCTCACAAGGAAATACTACCACTGATGAGAAAATTGGAAAAGTAGTTTTTGGAACCATCAGCAATACCTCAACCGGTACAGCGGGTTACGAAAACTTTACTGCATTATCTACTAACGTTGTTGTGGGAACATCCAACACCATTACCATCACACCCAATTGGACCAGTACAGTTTATAGCGAAGGATATGCGGTTTGGATTGATTACAACCAAAACGGCCTCTTCACCGATGCAGGTGAATTAGTTTGGTCGAAAGCGGCTTCCACTACTACACCTGTTTCTGGAACTTTCACTATTCCGGCTAGCGCAACTCTTGGTGCAACTCGTATGAGAGTTTCTATGAAATACAACGCTATTCCAGCAGCTTGTGGAGCCTTTACCTACGGGCAAGTAGAAGATTACTCCGTTACCATTGCCGCCACTGCATTAACAGGATTGGTTGCTGAAAATGGAGCTAATTCTGAAGTGCTAGACATCACTCTTTATCCCAATCCCGTTGAAAACAGATTGAGTGTTACAACTACCGCTTCAAATACTTCTGATTTGAATGCCTCTTACAGCATCATCAACCATTTAGGTCAAGAGGTAAAACAAGGGAAACTGCATACAGAAGGCATCGATGTTTCTGATTTAAGAACTGGAATGTATTTCTTAACAGTAACCGCAAATCAAAAAACAGTTTCTAAAAAATTCATCAAGAAATAAAACCCGTTTTTTATTGTAAAGAAAAAGTCTCGCAAAATGCGAGACTTTTTTATGACTAAACCCCAAATTGTTGGAAATGATGATCTAAATGCTTGTAAAATAAAATGCCCCATTGTTCTGGTGTCATGTCACCAAAAAAAGGATGTGTCTTGATTTGAATCGCACTAGTTCCTTTGCTACCAAGCGCGGTAATTCTATCCCTTAAAGCTGCTTTTTCTTTTTCAAAATCATAGTCGTCTTTCGCTATGAATTCTTTGGCAGTTGGCAAATCTCGTTTAAATGGTTCGCCATTAATAATCAATTTCTTTTTCATTATGCCGCCGAATAAGAAGCTGATTAAATTTCGTTTTACCACCAGTTGATTGTCGGCAACCTCTAAAGGTTTCTGGCAATGAACCAGCATTTGCGAAGCATTCATTTTTCCCCATTGCTTCGGAGATTTTTCTTGTAAAAGATCTAATCTTGTCAGCAATTCTTGATTGTTCTCTTTATTAAATATGTTTTTCATCTAACTCTATTTTAAAAAAACCAACTGGCCACAAAAATGGCAGCTAACACACAAACGAAATCGACCAAAAGCATCGTGCCAAGCGTATAACGAGTGTTTTTTACTTTGATTGATCCGAAATAAACTGCAATCACATAAAATGTAGTTTCGGCGCTGCATTGAAAAATGCAACTCAATCTGCCAGTGAAAGAATCCGGTCCAAAAGTTCGCATCGAGTCGATCATAAATCCACGAGATCCACCCGAGCTAAAAGGGCGCAACATGGCTACTGGCAGTGAATCTGTGATTTCCTTACTCACACCAATAGTAGAAAAAACATAGGAAATCCCGTTACTAATAATTTCAAACAAACCACTGTTTCTAAAAAAAGAAATAGCCACCAACATTCCCATAACATAAGGAAAAATTGTTACTCCAGTTTTTAATCCGTTGTTGGCTCCAGAAACAAAAGCGTCGAAAATGGTGGTATTTTTTTCTATGAATTTCTTTTCATGCGCCAAAGAAAACAGCAATGTAAAAGCAATAATGGCAACCAGCATCAAACCGGAAAGATTGGATGTAAAGAAGTTCTTCCCAATCAAATCCAAGTGATTGATGTATAACAACAAACCGACAATCCCAGCAATTACGGTTATTAATGCAACTATTAACGAAGCGCTTTTGAAATTGATTTTTTGTCGGATACCAACAATTAGAAAAGCAGCAATAGTTCCAATAAACGAAGTAATGATACAAGGCAACATCACGTCGGCTGGGTTGGCGGCATTCTCAGCAGCCCGATACCCGATGATGGAGGTTGGAATCAAAGTCAAACCCGCAGCATGCAGACACAAAAACATAATTTGAGCATCACTGGCCTTGTCTTTATCGGGATTGAGTTCTTGCAAACTCTCCATGGCTTTTAGCCCGAAAGGTGTTGCAGCCGAATCCATTCCTAGAAAATTAGCAGCAAAATTCAAGGTCATATAAGATATTGATTCGTGGTTTTTAGGCACGCTCGGAAATACTTTTACGAACACCGGACTCAATCGCCTTGCCAATTTTTCAGCAGCTCCCGAGTCGATTAACAATTGCATAAGTCCGCAGAAGAAAGCCAAGTAAGCAATCAAAGGAATAATCAAATCCAGTAAACTATTTTTACATGTCGGTAAAAGCCCGTCCGATTTTTGAACGCCACTGTATATTTTTACCGTTTTGTTTTTATACACATAAGTCGTGTCGGGATTGGTTTCGACTTTATTAATAACAATGGTTTGATCAGGCGCTTTTTCGATGCTGTCTCTAATGAAGGCTGGTGTTTGCTCGAGATACTTTTCTGTCATCAAAACAGGATCGTCCTTTTTTCCATTCAAGATAAAATCAATCGTATAGGTATTCCCCGAAAACAAACTGAACACCACATAAGCGATGGAAGAGATAAAAATCGCCAACCAAAATCTACTTAAGACCATAAACTATTTTTCGTAAATGTAACATTAATTGAATTTGTCTCCAATCCTTTTTTGAATCAGACGTGCAAAATTTCATCTTCCACTAGTAGCTCTTCTCTTCGCAACCTCAAAAAAACTTGAGCTACTGCAATGACATCCTTTTCACAATAAGTTACGATTCGGTCGATATCTTTTTCAACATAAAAAACATGCCCCACTTGACTGCCGTCTATATCGCCTTTGGAAGAAGGGACTCCGAGTACCTTTGTCAGTAATTTCAGGGATGTAAAATGTTTGTAATCTCCGAATTTCCACAATTCCAAGGTGTCTAAATGGGGAACTTCCCAAGGTTTCTTTCCGAATAAATTCAGTTTGTTTGGAATGGCAATTTGGTTGATAATCATGCGTCGTGCGATAAACGGAATGTCGAATTCTTTTGCGTTATGACCACACAATACATGTTGTGCTTGGTTGAAATGATTGTTCATCAAATTGCTAAAATCCTTGAGAATTTTGGGTTCTTCTCCGAAAAAGGAAGTCACTCTAAAATGACGAATATCTCCTTTAAAGGTAAAATACCCTACAGAAATACAAACAATTTTTCCAAACTCGGCCCAAATTCCAGCACGATCGTAAAAAGCTTCAGGCGTAAATTCGTCCTTGCGTTGGTATTGTGTTTTGTTTTCCCAAAGCGACTGCATTTCGGAATCCAATTCGGTAAAACTTTCTTGTTCTGGGACGGTTTCAATGTCGAGAAACAAAATGTGTTCGAGGTTCATTTTTTCAATCATGGCGTGTAAATATTAAATTAAACAATTTTTTTATGGCGTTTATTTTTGAGCTAGCATCTTGTAAGTTTCATCAATGTAGGCAAAGAAGTCATCACTGTGCGGACTTCCCTTCGTGCTTTTTTGCTGTTGGTTTCCTAATCGAACAATAATTAAATCGTCTTGCGGAATGACAATCACATACTGACCTAAATGACCGCGCATGTAGAAAATCTTTTTGTCTTTGTATTGACAGGTCCAAAATCCGTAACCGTATTCTGGTGACGCAGCGAATCTTGGAACGGTTGACTTGGCCACGAAAGCGCTATCTAACAGTTGCACTCCATTCCATTTTCCGTGTTGTTTGTACAGTTTCCCAAAGCGAGCAAAATCTCGAGCGTTGCTGGCAAAGCAGCAATAGGCTTTCACGATGCCGCCTTTGTGATCGGTTTGCCAAAGTGCTTCATTTTCTGCGCCCATGGGTTCCCAAAAGTTTTCGGATACATAATCGGCTAGACTTTTTCCAGTGGCTTTTTCGATAATCATGGCTAGCAATTGGGTGTTGCCACTTAAATATTTATAAGCTTTTCCTGGTTCGTCCACCACTTTTAGACCTAAGATTACTTTATTCAAATCGTCGTCGAAATAGGCTCTAGTAGTAATCGAAAAAGGGTTATAATAAGATTCATCCCAGTTCAATCCGGAAGCCATGGAGGACAAATCGCCGACAGTCAATCGGGCTGCTTTTCCTTCTTTGAATTGGGGAAAGAAGTCGGAAACCGGTTCATCCAAGCTTTTGATTTTACCCTGCATAATAGCCTTTCCTAGCGATGCAGAGACAATACTTTTGGCCATGGAAAACGAATTCGATTTGGAGTTTTTATTGTAATTGTCGTAGTAGCTTTCGTTCCAAATGCTGTCGTTTTTAATAATAAGAAAGGCGACAGTTCCAATTTTTTTGTGCCATTTTTCAAGCTCGGCTGTGGGTTTCACTGAATTGTATTCCTTGGAAATCTTCCACAGTTGTGGCGTGTGGCTTTTGGGTAAGGTTCTGTTATCGAATTCGGTGTAATCTGTTAGAAAGGCCGTACTATGTCCGTTGAAATAAATCGTTCGAACCGCTTTTAATAAATAATCCACTTGGAAAACATAAAGTAATACCGTGAGTGTTGCGAAAACGATTACCAACCATAGAAGGGATTTTTTAATGTATTTCATGAAGGATCATTTAAAATAAAGTGATTCGTATTAAGACCAATTACGAATTTACGGAAATTCTAATTTGTTTGGGTACTAAATTTTATTTTAAATTTTCTGGTTTTAAATCTAAAATAAACTTTGTTGTGTAGTCGGATTTTCATGTTCGAGCAGCCATTTTTTACGCCACAATCCGCCTGCATATCCGGTTAAAGATCCATCGGTACCGATGACTCTGTGGCACGGAACTACAATCCACAAAGGGTTTTTACCGTTGGCGGAAGCTACGGCGCGAATGGCTTTGACATCGCCTAGCTTTTTGGACAAATCCATATAGGAACAGGTTTTTCCGTAGGGAATTTCGAGTAGCGCTTGCCATACTTTTTGTTGAAACTCGGTACCGTTTGGATTGAGCTTAAACGTGAATTGCGTTCGCTTTCCATCTAAATACTCTTGCAGTTGTTGGGTAGCTTCTTTTAAAATCTTGGGGATTTTGAGGGTGATTTCTCCTTCGGTTAAAATAGAAATAATGGAAATACCATTTTCATCGCCACTGATTTTGGCGATTCCTAATGGCGTTTGGATGAAAGCAGTTTCCATGTTCTAAATGTAACTTTATTTTGCGAAAAACGAGCCCTACTATTTCGAAAAAAGCAGCTAGTAAGAAATTAGCCCCGATAGTAACGGCATCCTTTTGCTGGCTTCTTTAGCCAGCAAAAGATAGAGTGTATAGCGGGAAATAGCTCCTAAAAAACTAAACATTATTGGCTTTGCATGTATTTTTCGAGCGCTTGCAATTCTTCGTCGGTCATGGCTTTAGTGACTACAAAATTGGTTTTCATGACCTCGTATTGCGCGGGATCGACAATAGGATCTGCCTCGCCTTTGAGGAACGTAACGATACTGGCTTTCTTATCGGCATAGGTTTTTACGATTTCCTGAATGCTTGGTCCAATCACTTTTTGAGCGGGTAAATGGCAGGTTACGCACTTGCCTTTCCCTTCGAAAAGTTCTTTACCTAAATCAGATGGCGTTGCTTTTTCAGCGGAAGTTTCGGATTTTCCAAACGATTCTGTGGATTCTTTTTTACAAGAAAACAGAAGTACCAATATTAAAAATAGCGCTAATTTTCTCATTTTATTTGTTTAAAAGTCGTGCCGCTTCTTTGGCAAAATAAGTCGAAATAATATTGGCGCCCGCTCTCTTAATACAGAACAATTGCTCAATCATGATTTGATCGTGGTTCAACCAACCTCTTTCGGAAGCAGCTTTTACCATCGCATACTCGCCTGAAACTTGGTACACCGCAACTGGAACATTCACGGCGTTCTTAACTTCGCGAACGATGTCTAAGTACGCCATTCCAGGTTTTACCATAACGATATCGGCACCTTCGGCCACATCATCTAGCGTTTCTTTGATGGCTTCGATGCGGTTGGCGTAATCCATTTGGTAGGTTTTTTTGTCTTTGGGTATGTTTTGCTTGTCGACCGGCGCACTGTCTAAGGCATCGCGAAACGGACCGTAAAAAGCAGAAGCGTATTTGGCGCTGTAACTCATAATCCCTACATTGTGGTGACCGTTTTCTTCTAATGCTTTTCGGATGGCAAGTACTCGTCCGTCCATCATATCGCTTGGTGCTACGAAATCGGCACCGGCTTCGGCGTGACTTAAACTCATTCGAACTAAAGCATCGTTGGTGGCATCGTTGATGATTTGACCGTTTTCTATAATGCCGTCGTGACCGTAAATTGAATATGGATCTAAAGCTACGTCAGGCATGACAATCATTTCAGGAACCGCATCTTTAATGGCACGAATGGTTTGTTGCATCAGGCCATTTTTATTCCAAGCTTCATGTCCAGCGTTGTCTTTTAGGTTTTCGCTTACTTTAACGTAAATGTTAACCGCTTTGATTCCTAAATCCCAAGCTTCTTTGACTTCTTTAATGGTGTTGTCAAGCGAATGGCGGTAGATTCCTGGCATGGATGGAATGGCGATTTTCACGTCTTTTCCTTCGGCGACAAACATCGGCAGCATAAAATCGTTCGGACTCAGTGTCGTCTCCCGAACTAAGGAGCGGATGGATTCGTTGGTTCTTAATCTTCTATTTCTTTGTAGTGGAAACATATTTCATTTATTTAATAAGTAGTATGGTTTGAATTAAAGTCCGAATTTTTGACTGGCTTTATCATAAAATTCTTTTGCTTTCGTAGGAGGATTGAACCGATAGCCAAGGGTAAATTTAACTGTTGAAATGCTATCGCCCATTTGTATTTTTGAAGTGTTATCTTGAATAAAATTGGAAGAATTCATATAGGCAAAAGCAAACAAAGAATCCGTATTGTAGCCCAACTTAAAACTAGCCGTGAATTCGTATAAGGCGGAAACATCACCATCAACATCATTGATTCCGGCTCCAGCAGAAACTCCAGATGAGAGTAAAAAGTGGTTGTTGATGACAAGATTATAAAAATAGGATGGCGCCAAAGTAAATACTAAAATATCACTTTGCGCGGCGCCATTACTGGCATTTAAATCAATATTGGTATAATAAAACGAAAAACTAGGGATAAAACTTCCTGAGCTTTTGGTTTGCCATTCCTTTTGATTCGTAATGGTCTTGAATGAGAAATTTTTATTGCAAATGTAGGAAGTAGTTCCTCCTATTTTTGTCGATCTTAGATTCGGAAAAAGAAGCTCCACATTCTCTTCGCTGACGTAAAACCCTTTTTGGTTGATGAAGGTTATCGTTTGCATCCATTTTTTATGAAAGAGTGTAGTGCTGAGACTAAAAAGTTTCGATTTGCCATTGTCTTTGTTGGTATCAAAGAATTGTGGTGAAAATCCATAGCTAATGTCTAAGAATTTATAACTTAAGCTCGCGCCTATTTGTTCTCGTCGATTAGGAATTAAATTTAGAGCTTTTCTCTCGCCTTGATAGGGGAAAACGAAATTAAAATTATTAGAATTATCAAGATAGTACAAACTAGTTATTGCCTTATCATCATATGTTTTAAAATAAGGATTTTGAAGCGAATCTTTTTGAGCCATACAGCTCCAAATTCCTCCAAAAAGAAAAACATATACTGATATTAAAGCCATTCCTTCGGCGTCATTAAAGTTGCTATTAACGTTTCTTCCTCACTTCCCGCAGCAGGATGATGGTCATAAACCCATTGCACGTGAGGCGGCAGACTCATTAGGATACTTTCTATCCGGCCGTTGGTTTTGAGTCCGAACAACGTTCCTTTATCGTGTACCAAATTGAATTCTACATACCGTCCGCGGCGGATTTCTTGCCAAGTTCTGTTTTCAGAAGTGTAAGGTAGTGATTTCCTTCTTTCTACAATAGGAACATAGGCTTCTAAAAAACTATTTCCGACTTCCGTAACGAAAGAATACCAATCGTTCATTGACATCGTTTCGGTGGCTTTACAGTAATCGAAAAACAAGCCTCCAATTCCTCGCGCTTCGTTTCGATGTGCGTTCCAGAAATAGGCATCGCATTGTTTTTTGTATTTCGGATAAAAATCAGCGTTGTGTTTATCGCAAGCCGTTTTACACGTTTTATGAAAATGAATGGCATCTTCTGCGAACAAATAATAGGGCGTTAAATCTTGGCCACCACCAAACCATTGTTGAATGATGTTGCCTTGATCATCGTACATTTCGAAGTAACGCCAATTAGCATGAACCGTTGGCACCATTGGATTTTTAGGATGAATAACTAGACTCAACCCGCAGGCAAAGAAATCAGCTTCGCCAACGTTGAACATTTTCTGCATGGCTTCGGGTAATTTTCCGTGCACAGCCGAAATGTTGACGCCGCCTTTTTCAATGACGGCTCCGTTTTCGATTACGCGTGTTCTTCCGCCTCCGCCTTCAGGTCGCTGCCATAAATCTTCGCGGAATTTGGCTTGTCCATCCACTGCTTCTAATCCGCTACAAATTTGGTCTTGCAGGGTAAGTATATAATTGTAAAACTTAGTTTTCATTGGGTTTATAATCGGTTTGGAGTAATCCAAAATAGACAATATCTTCTAAGATTCCTTGGCCATTTTTAAATTCTTGGCGCAGGACACCTTCTTTTTGAAAGCCGTGTTTGAGTGCAATTCGTTGACTTCCAGCATTTATTTTAGAAGTACAAATAAACACTTTATTCATATTTAACTCTTTAAAACAGTACGTCAAAATTTGAGCAATCGTTCTTGAAATTATTCCTTTCCCTTCAAATTGCGCATCAATAAAATACGCCAATTCACACTTTAGAATATCCAAGTTTACGTTTTTTATGCAAGTATATCCTATCAGTTTTTCGGTTTCTGTATTTCTGATATAAAAATAGTAGCCTTCTTTCTTAAGTTGTTTCTGGGCATTTTTACGAAGGAATTCTTTGGTCTTTTGAAGATCCGAACAATTGGCAACCGTTACTGGAAACGTGTTTTCAATATGACTTTTATTGTCTTGAATCAATTGGTAAAACTCTTCGGGTTGAATAGCTTCTATCGATACTAATTTCCAATTTTTAAATTTCATGCGCCGCGTTCGTTTTGAGTTGCGTTGATTTTGGTCTGAATACTCCAGGAAAACGTTTTGCTTTCCGTTTGAATGTATTGATAAACGGCTAGCGCTTTTTCGGTTAACAAGAATTTATTTTCGGGCAATTTTGTGGCAAGTCGCGTTAAAAAATCAGCAAACTGTTCCGCATTTTCCCAATCAAAGTTGCCTTGATTAAGGTGATTGATCATGGTTGCCGTGCTAAAATCTAGCAATTTTTGCAAGTTAAGTTCGATTCCAGCCAGAATTTCATCAATGGTTTCATTGCCTGTTTCCGGAATATAATCCAATGCCATCAATTTTTTTAGAATGTTGTTGATGCGTTCATTTTCCTCGTCTCGAAGTCTGGCGGTTAACGGCATAGCAGTTCCTTTTACTTGTATTCTTTTACAGCATCAATGAATGCTTTAGCGTGATCCACCGGAATATTTGGTAAAATTCCGTGGCCTAAATTGACAATATATTTATCCTTCCCAAATTCATCAATCATTTGATGCACCATTTTTTTGATGGTTGGAATGGGCGAAAGCAATCTCGACGGATCAAAGTTACCTTGCAAAGTAATATTTCCTCCTGATAAATAGCGTGCATTTCTTGGAGAACAAGTCCAATCTACGCCTAGCGCTGAAGCTCTGCTTTTTCCCATTTCGCCTAAAGCAAACCAACAGCCTTTTCCAAAAACAATTACTGGTGTTTCGTCTGCTAAGGCTTCTACAATTTGATTGATGTATTTCCACGAAAACTCTTGATAATCTACTGGCGAAAGCATGCCGCCCCAAGAATCAAAAATCTGCACGGCATTGACTCCCGCTTTTACTTTTTCTTTTAAATATAAAATGGTGGTGTCGGTTATTTTTTGCAAAAGCACGTGTGCGGCTTCTGGATGCGTGAAGCAAAATCCTTTGGCTGTATCAAAACTTTTAGAACCTTTCCCTTCTACAGCATAGCAAAAAATCGTCCAGGGAGAACCAGCAAAACCAATTAAAGGCACCTCATCGTTGAGCATTTCTTTCGCCAATTTAATGGCATCCATAACATAACCCAAAGTTTCTTGAATGTTAGGTACAATGACGTTTTCAACATCTTGAATGGTTCGAATCGGGTGCGGTAAAAACGGCCCTACACTTTCTTTCATCAGTACTTCGATGCCCATTGCTTGCGGCACCACTAAAATATCTGAAAACAAGATCGCAGCATCTGGAGCAATTCTGCGAATGGGTTGTACCGTGATTTCCGCGGCTAATTCTGGCGTTTGACAACGTGTAAAAAAATCATATTTATCCCGAAGTGCTATAAATTCAGGCAAGTATCTTCCGGCTTGACGCATCATCCAAACAGGTGGACGTTGCACGGTTTCTCCTTTTAAGGCTTTTAAAAATAGGTCGTTTTTTATCATTTTTACTTTGCTTTAAGCGCTTTATTCATATTTTCTTTAGAGCCAAACTTAGGCTTTTTGGCTATAATAATTAATGCATTGTATGATTACATTCTCTACCGACGGGTTGTTGGCAATAATCCGTTTTGTAGTGATTCCTTCCAAAGCTGATGCGGTAGTAGCGCCAATACAAAAACAAACCTCATCGGTAATGCTGTTCGTTTTGAGGTAACTTTCAATAGCTGACGGACTAAAAAACAAGATCCCATCGGGTTTTAGCGCCACTTCAATAGGTTTCAAAACGGTTTGATAGACCACGATTTCATCAAATGAGATTTGAGCCAACTGCATCGCATCGGGCAAGATGTCTTTTCTCAGGTTTCCACTAAAAAAAGTGAAACTACTTTTCTGATATTGGTTGCAAATGATGGAAGCCAATTCGGATGCGTATTCTGAAAAGTGTATGACTTCAAACCCTCTTTGTTCCAGCAATCCTTTTGTTTTTTCACCAACACAAAAGCATTTCTTATATTTCAATTCTTCTAAAATTTCTGTGCTTTGCATCACGCTTTCCACCGCATTTTGGCTTGTAAACACCAGAAAATCGTTGTCATTTTTTAGATCGAATTTTTTAAACTTAATTCCGATAAAATCGGCTTCAACAACAGAAAAATTCGCATTCAACAAATACTGCTTTTGATTGGATAAAAGCTTCTTGGTGGATACTATGCGAATTAAATCTTCCATCTTTTAGGTCTTGGGCTTTAATTCTTTTCGCAACTGCTCCATAATTTGTCGACCTCCATTTTCTAAAACTTCTTTGGCCGAATAGAAGCCTAACTTTTTCCATTCTGGTATGGGAACTGTCTTTTCAACGGCTATTTTCTGACTTCCGTCGAGCGAAAACAAGGCGCCTTTAAAAACAATGTCATCTTCCACAATTGTAGCGATGGCGCCAATTGGAGCAGTACAACCGCCTTCTAAAGTTTTTAAAAACTGTCTTTCTATATGTGTACATACTTCGGCTTCGATGTCGTTGAGTTCTGACACCGCATCCAAACAATAATTGTCATTGCCCATGGCTACGACCACCATAGCACCTTGTGCTGGCGCCGGAATCATCCAATCTAAATTGAGATAGGATTCCGGTTTCAAATTAATGCGCTCCAAACCTGCTGCTGCGAATATGGCTCCATCCCATGAATTATCTTGAAGTTTCTGCATTCGTGTGTTCACGTTTCCACGTAAATCTACTACGGTATGTTGTGGGTATTTATTTAACCATTGGGCTTGTCGGCGCAAACTTCCCGTTGCAATGGTAGCTTTGCTTTCTAAAAAAGCAATACTGCCTTTATGCACCAAAATGTCTAACACATTGGCTCTTTCTAAAACGGCTGCTTGCACAATTCCTTGAGGTAAGGCTGTTGGCACGTCTTTCATAGAATGCACTGCGATATCCACACTTCCATTGATCATGGCGATGTCTAATGTTTTCGTGAAAATTCCGGTGATTCCGAGTTCGTAAAGAGGTTTATCAAGTAATATATCGCCTTGTGATTTGACGGCAATGATTTCGGTTTTGTATCCTAAATCGTTTAATTTTTTTTCTACGGTAACGGCTTGCCAAAGGGCGAGTTCGCTGTCGCGAGTACCGATGCGGATTACTTTACCCATTATCTAGAAACGGCTTCTAAATGGAACACTTTTTCAATCCACTCAATGCTTTCATCCACAATGGTGTTGTCGTCTTTTAAATGGTTGGCAAAATGAGAAGTGATTTTTTGAATGATTCTATTGCTGATAATCTCCGCTTGTTCTTCATTAAAATCGATCATTTTTTTACTTTGAAAGTCTAATTCAGATGTTTTGATCGCATTCAACTTTTCTTTTAAAGCATGAATGGTTGGTGCAAATTTTCTGGCTTTAGTCCAAACGGTGAATTCTTCTTTGATTTCTTCAATAATAGCTTCCGCTGCTGGAATGTGCGTTTTTCGTTTCTCTAAAGTTTCATCGGTCATTTGAGACAAGTGATCCATATGAATTAAAGTAACTCCCAATAAGTCTTTCACATTTTCATTGACGTTTTTCGGAATCGACAAATCCAAAATCAAAAGTGGTTTTTTAAGATTCAAAATCGCTTTGTCAATTGTTGGATTTTGAGCACCTGTAGCGACAACAACCACATCCGCTTTTTGCAATTCGAGATGCAACTCGGAATAATCCTTAACAATCAAATTCAATTTTCCAGCCAATTTCTCCGCTTTATCTTTGGTTCGATTGATTAGCGTAATGTGCTCGTTTTTGGTGTGCTTTACTAAATTCTCGCAGGTATTTCTGCCTATTTTTCCCGTTCCAAAAAGTAAAATGTTTTTGGAACCGATATTTTCTACATTCTTGATGATGTATTGCACCGAAGCAAAAGAGACTGAAGTAGCTCCAGAGCTAATTTCGGTTTCGTTTTTTATTCTTTTACTGGCTTGAATAGCGGCATTGATTAATCGATCTAAAAACGTGTTGATTAATCCTAATGCTTTGGACTCGTTGAAGCTGATTTTTAATTGGCTGATGATTTCAAAATCCCCTAAAATTTGACTGTCTAATCCTGTTGCCACACGAAACATGTGGTTGATGGCGTCTTGGTTTTTATAAACAAAACCGACTTTTTGAAACGATTCTACGCTTCCGTTACTGTTTTCGCAAATTAATTTGATGAGTTGAAAAGGATGTTCGGCAAAACCGTATATCTCGGTTCTGTTGCAGGTGGATGTTACAATCAAACTTTCGATTCCTTCTTCTTTGGCTTGCTCCAATACTCGGGTTTTCGCCTGGGCATCTAAACTGAATTTTCCTCTTATCTCGGCGTCTGCTTTTTGGTAGCTCAACCCAACGGAGTAAAAATACTGATGTTTTGACATGTTGTTATTTTCCATAAATACCCTTTTCAAGAAAGTTAAACAAAGTTATACCTATACTTTTTATAAAAGTAACGCTGAAAGTACTATTTGTATCGCTGTGAGAATTTTTGCTATAAAATGCACCGTAACTCGTTATTTCTTTTAAATTTGTACTGAAATCAAGCCTTACGAATGTTGTTATGTAGAACAATTCTAAATAAAATAACTACTTGATTTTAAATTAGAAACAAAAAAACATCGCTATGGGTTCTCAGGAAGTAATAACAATTGAAGATGATTTTACCCTAATCCGGTTTCAAAATGACGAAGACACTCCTTTTAACGCCGAACGTCAAATTCGACAAGGACTGATTCAGTTTCATTTTGGTATTAAAGGCAAAGCTAAATTTATTTTCAACCAAGGAAGTTATGGACTAGACTTGAAAGAAGAAAAGTCTTTGTTACTTTATAATCCGCAAAGAGAACTGCCGTTGCATTTAGAATTGGCTCCGAATTCATGGGTGATTTCGGTAATTGTTTCCATCAAAAAATTTCATGCGCTATTCTCGGCGGAGGCAGATTATATCCCGTTCTTAAGTGTTGAAAACAAAGACAAAAAATACTATTCCGAGAGCGATATTAGTCCCTCAATGGCGATTGTTTTAAGTCAGTTGTTTCATTACAACCTACATCCGTCCATCAAAAATTTATACTATAAAGGAAAAGGATACGAATTGTTGAGTTTGTACTTTAATCGTTCGGAAGATCCAAATGCCGAGCAATGTCCGTTCCTAATTGACGAAGACAATGTGATGAAAATCCGAAAAGCCAAAGAAATTGTCATCGCAAATTTAGCAGAACCGCCAGGATTGCAAGAACTAGCGGATGAAGTGGGTTTGACTTTGAAAAAATTAAAAATGGGTTTCAAACAAATTTACGGCGATACCGTATACGGATTTCTATTCGATTATAAAATGGATCATGCGCGACGCTTGTTAGACAGTGGTTCTTACAACGTCAATGAAGTGGGTTTAAAAATTGGTTACAGTACGGGAAGCCATTTCATTGCGGCATTCAAAAAGAAATTTGCCACCACCCCAAAGAAATATCTGATGGCCATCAACCCCAACACCTAGTTTAAACAACAAATAAAACTTAGTTAATCGCAATTTGATAAAAAGAACTTTGCTTACTTTTATCCAAATCAAAAAAAAGCGCTATTTCATTCTGCAGAATGACAAAACACAAAACCATGAAAGGAGTATTATTAGTCAATTTAGGATCGCCAGAAAGTCCAACCCCAAAAGATGTAAAGCCGTATTTAGATGAATTTTTAATGGATAAATACGTGATCGACGTACCCTTTTTATTGCGAGCACTTTTAGTTCGAGGGATTATTTTACAAACTCGACCAAAAAAATCAGCCGCGGCTTATGCCAAAATTTGGTGGAAAGAAGGATCACCTTTAGTAGTGATATCGCAACGGATGCATCAAAAAGTACAAGCAAAAGTAACGGTTCCTGTGGCTTTGGCGATGCGTTATGGCAGTATGTCGATACTAAAAGGGTTGCAAGAATTGAAAGACAAAGGCGTAACCGAAGTAATGCTTTTTCCTTTGTATCCGCAACATGCGATGGCATCCACTACTACCATTTTAGTTTTGGCCGAAGAATTGCGTCAGAAGCATTTCCCAGAAATGAAATTCACCATTGTACCCGCATTTTATAACAAACCCGATTATATCAAAGCTTTAGCAAATTCCATTAAAAGTCATTTGGATACTTTTGAGTACGACCATTTATTGTTTTCGTATCACGGAATTCCAAAGCGCCACATTCGCAAAACCGACATCACCAAATCGCATTGCAAAATTGACGGTTCTTGTTGCAACACACCTTCACCTGCACATGAATTTTGTTACCGCCACCAATGTTATGAAACTACCAAACAAGTCGTAAAGCTTTTGGGGATTCCGGAAGGAAAATACAGCCAAACTTTTCAATCTCGTTTGGCCGGGGATAAATGGTTAACGCCTTATACCGATGTTGAAGTCAATAAAATGCCTGAAAATGGAATTAAGAAATTAGCTGTAGTTACTCCAGCTTTCGTTTCAGACTGTTTGGAAACTTTAGAAGAAATTGCCATGGAAGCCAACCATCAATTTAAAGAACATGGTGGCGAGGAATTTATGGCGATTCCGTGCATGAATGACGGAGATGAATGGTGTGGTGTTGTCGCTGATTGGATTAAAGATTGGGCAAATAAATAAATTTCAAAACGAATTTCACAAATTAGCACGAATTTGATTCGTGAAAATTAGTGAAATTCGTGTTTAATAAAAAACAAAATGGAACAATACAATTACCTCAAATCATTGCACCTCATCTTTGTAATCACGTGGTTTGCGGGATTGTTTTATATTGTTCGGTTGTTCGTGTATCAAATTGAAGCTTCCGAAAAACCTTCGCCTGAGAAAGAAATTCTACAAAAGCAATATCAAATCATGACCTATCGGTTGTGGTACATTATCACTTGGCCTTCCGCTATTTTAGCCAGTATTTTTGCGTTTTGGATGTTGTTTTTCACCGACTTGGGAAAGGCTTGGTTGCTGATGCCTTGGATGCATGTGAAACTAGGATTCGTATTTCTGTTGTATTTGTATCACGGGAAATGCCACCAAATGTATTTGCAATTGCAACGCGGCGAAGTCAAATACAGCTCTAATTTTATGCGACTTTGGAATGAAGGCGCCACGATAATTCTTTTTGCTGTTGTTTTTCTAGTAATCTTAAAAAATGCAGTCAATTGGATTTATGGAGTCGTTGGCATTATTTTGTTTTCCGTATTAATCATGCTCGGCTTTAAATTCTACAAAAAAATACGAGAACGAAATCAATCCTAATATGGCTGCAGGTTTCAAAATGTCGATGCTTTCCTTACGAATTAGGATCTTCCTTTCGATGATTGTATTGATTTTGATTGCCTCCATTTTAATGGCTTCCATTTCTATTATTCAGTTTAAAAACGAAGCCAAAGAATACCATCAAGAACGCTTGGAGCGCAAAGAAACCGCCATTAAAGAACACATTAATTATGTGCTTTCTACTACTACTTATCCTTTAACCACTCGTAATTTAGGGTTGATTTTTAAAGATAAAATTCACGAATTGGCCCAAATTCACAATCTTGAAATCAATATTTACAGTTTAGACGGAAAACTGCTAAAATCCTCGAAAGCAGCCTTTTCCATTGATAGTGTATCGCCACCCATTCCGAAATACATTCTGAAATTAGTGCAATCTTCCATCGAAAAACGCTACGTTGATATTAAAAACATTGACGGTGTTCGCAACCGTTCTTCCTATAGTCAAATTAAGGACGAGAAATTCAAACCGCTTGGGATTTTAAACCTGCCTTATGTGGAAGACGACGGTTTTTATGAGAATGAATTGCAAAATTTCTTAATTCGCTTAGGACAAGTTTATGCCTTTATGTTGCTGATTGCTTTTGCCTTGGCATATTTCCTATCGACTTATATTACACAATCTTTAAAAACCATTTCCGATAAATTGCGGGAAACGAGTTTGAATCAGAAAAATGAAAAAATCGTCTTGGAAGCCAATAGCAAAGAGATCAATTTGCTGATCAAAGCTTATAACGGAATGGTTGATGAACTGGAACAAAGCGCCCTTAAATTAGCCCAAAGCGAGCGAGAAGAAGCCTGGCGGGAAATGGCAAAACAAGTCGCACACGAAATCAAAAACCCTTTAACGCCAATGCGATTGACGGTGCAAAGTTTTCAGCGAAAATTTGATGCGAACGACCCGGATTTGAAAGAAAAATTAAAAGATTATTCCGAAACTCTCATTCAACAAATTGATACGATGAGTTCGGTGGCGTCGGCGTTTTCGAATTTTGCTTCGATGCCAGCGCAACAAAACGAAACTTTAAATGTAGTGGATGTTGTAGAATTGACCTTAGATCTATTCAACGAAGATTTTCTAGTTTTTGAAAGTGATGAAACCGAAATCATTTCGATCATGGACCGCACACAATTGATCCGAATCATTACCAACTTGGTTAAAAATGCGATTCAAGCGATTCCAGAACAGCAAGCTGAAAAATCGGTTTTAGTTTCGGTAAGAAGAACCCAAAACGAAGTCTTGATTTTAGTAAAAGATAACGGTGTTGGCATTGAAGAACAAAACATCAATCACATTTTTGAACCAAAATTTACCACCAAAAACAGCGGTATGGGTTTGGGTCTCGGAATTATAAAAAACATCATTGAAAATTACAAAGGAACCATTACTTTTGAAACAGCCTACGGAAAAGGCACCACATTTACAGTAGCGCTTCCATTAATTAAACCTTAAAAAAATATGAATTACTCTAATATTTTAGTGGCGTCAGAAAATGCTTTGGCCACGATTACCATTAACCGACCAACTAAACTCAACGCACTTAACAAAGAAACTATTCAAGAATTGCATCATGCATTCAATGTATTAGAACTCGATGCTGCCATTCGGGCAATTCTTTTAACTGGAAGTGGCGAAAAGGCTTTTGTAGCGGGTGCTGACATTGCTGAATTTGCCCAATTTTCGGTAGAAGAAGGTGCACAATTAGCGGCTCAAGGGCAAGAACTTTTGTTCGACTTTGTAGAGAAATTAAAGACGCCAGTCATCGCTGCTGTAAATGGATTTGCTCTGGGTGGCGGATTGGAATTGGCTATGGCTTGTCATTTTAGAATCGCCTCAGACAATGCTAAAATGGGATTGCCCGAAGTATCGCTCGGAGTCATTCCGGGATACGGCGGCACCCAACGTTTACCTCAATTGATCGGTAAAGGACGCGCCATGGAAATGATCATGACTGCCGGAATGCTTACTGCTGACGATGCCTACCGAGTGGGATTAGTGAACCACGTAGTGCCTCAAGCCGAACTTTTGGAATTCAGCAAAAGCATCGCTGAACGCATTATGAAAAATTCACCAGTAGCGATTGGTCAGGCCATTAAAGCGGTGAATGCCAATTTTAAAGACGGCGTTAATGGCTATGAAACCGAAATCAAAGCTTTTGGAAAATGTTTTGGAACGGAGGATTTTAAAGAAGGAACTACTGCGTTTTTGGAAAAAAGAAAAGCGGAATTTAAGGGAAAATAAGTCTAGTTAAAAACTATTTATTTTACTTCTCCCCATCCCATTCTGCATAAAACTGCGACAAAAACAACTCCATGAAATGATGGCGTTCTTGTGCCATTTGCTTCCCGGTTTCGGTGTTCATTTTGTCTTTTAGCAGTAATAGTTTTTCGTAAAAGTGGTTTAGTGTAGGAGCGCTATTCGACTTGTATTCCTCTTTGGTCATACGCAGATTGGGCGCTATTGCAGGGTTGTAGAGCGGCCGGTTTTTAAAACCTCCATAATTGAACGCTCTAGCAATACCAATAGCTCCAAGTGCATCAAGGCGATCCGCATCTTGCACAATCTCAAGTTCTTTAGAATGGAATTGCTTTTCAAAATTGCCGCCCTTAAAAGAAATGTTTTCAATGATGTTCAGCACATGAGCAATTGTGTTTTCGTCAACTTCTTCTTTTTCAAGGTAAGTACGAGCTGTTCTAGGGCCGACTGTTTCGTCTCCATTGTGAAATTTGCTATCGGCGATATCGTGCAATAAAGCGCCAAGCTTCACAACCGTTTCGTCACAAGATTCCTGTTGCATCAATAACAACGCATTTTTATAAACGCGTTCGATATGAAACCAATCGTGGCCGCCTTCAGCATCTGCCAATTGTTGTTTTACAAAAAGAATGGTATTCGAAATTAAATCGGTAGCTATCATGGTGTTTAGAAAAAAAATGTTGAATCTAAAGTGAAATCACTTCATCATTCAACATTGGTGTCAATATTTAAAAAAGGGTTTATCTTGCTACTGCAGGCTCTACCCATTTGAATATGAATGAGTCTGCTGGCACGACCAATCTTTCGGAAACTTTAGCCATTCTACCTGGTAATTTCATCAAGTAATCTCGGGCTTTTTCGGCTTCATCCGTTAGTCCTGAAATCTTATCGATTTCCCATTTGTCAATTAATTTTTGCATGATTTCTACATAATCATTGGCGGTATACACTCCTATTCGTTGAGCAGAATTCGAAAATTGCTCAAAGGCAGAGCTTATTTTTTCTCCAGATTCTCTCAAAAATCCGGCTGGCATTGTGATTTTATTTCGCATCATGTAGTTGAACGCCAACATCATTTCGCTAGGATCGACTTTAAAGATCTGAGTAACAAATTCGCTATACGCATGGTGGTGACGCATTTCATCACCCGCAATCATTTTACACATTTTGGACAATTTATTATCGCCATAACTTTTCGCCAACTGCGAAACACGATTGTGCGAAACATAAGTAGCCAACTCTTGAAATGAAGTATAGACAAAGTTCTTGTAAGGATCTCTTCCGGTTCCGATATCAAAACCATCGGAAATCAAATATTGGGTTGTAATTTCAACCTCGCGCATGTTGACACGCCCGGACAAATACAAATATTTATTTAAGACGTCTCCGTGTCGGTTTTCTTCTCCCGTCCATTGACGGACCCATTTCGACCAAGGATTGCGTTCTACATTATCTACCCCTTCAACATCCATCAACCAAGATTCGTACGTTGGTAAAGCTTCTTCAGTGATGGTATCACCCACCATGGCTACCCAAAAATCGTAGGGTAAATCTTTGGCCAATTCGCGCAACTCTTTAACTTCTTCAAAAAAAGTTTCACTTTCAGAATTGGGTAAAAAATCAGAAGGTTGCCAAATTTTTTCAACTGGAATCAAGTATTGATCCATGAAACCTTCTACTTTGTTTTCTAGAAATTGCATGACTTCTAGACGCATGTTTTTTATAGACATTGTTCTGTTTTTATAATTTTATTCCCTGGACCACTGCGGCCTCCGTTTTTTGCATAATTTCCTCAAAGGTATAATCTTTGACTGCCATTGGTTTGTGGACTGTAAAGGTAAGGCGATTTCCTAAACCAAAAGGGAAAAAACCAAATTTTACGAATTTCCACGAATCGTTAATCGTTATAGGAACCACATAGGCAGAGGGCGCATATTTGCATAAAATTTTTAAACCACTTTGAGCAAATTCTTTTGGGCTACCAGTCTTGCTTCGAGTGCCTTCTGGAAAAATTACGGCCGCACGATGGTGTAATTCAATATACTCAGATAAGGATTTGATTACCGGAATGGCTTGTTTGGGATCTTTTCTATCAATCACTACCGAGCCTCCATGTCTTAAATTATAGGACACACTTGGAATTCCTTTAGACAATTCTTTCTTACTAACGAATTTCGGATGAAATTTTCGCAGAAACCAAATGATTCCGATAATGTCGTATAAACTTTGATGGTTGGCCACAATAATTAAAGGAACATTTTCTGGAATGAGATTCCGATTTTCAAATTTATAAGTTGTCCCTAAAAGATGCCCGATTCGGATTAAGCAAAAGTTCAAATAATCTACACTTTTTTTGTGTGCTTGATAGCCAAAAACGTTGAAACAAATCCATTGTATTGGATGGAAAATAACCAACGTCAATAAAAACAATAGCATCGCTACAGCTGATAAAGGATATGAGATTATTTTTTCCATTTTAAAAATTATTGGCAAAAGTAAGAAAATATTTTTTCTTTTAAATAAAGGAAAATTAGACCCTGAAAATCGGACTCAATTTTTGCGGTTATTTATAAAATTAACACTTTAGGCAGAAAATCTACAGAATTGGTTTTTTACTAATTTCTAAGTTTGAGTATACAATCCGTCACTTATAAACTTATCATGCCAAAACAACTTTACGTATTCGCCAGTTTTATTTTTTTTCAAACTTATCTTTTAGGGCAAAATAACAAACAACCCAATACTATTTTCCATATAGATTATTTCAACGCCGTAGACCATTGGGTTGTTTTGCCTGAAAGAGAACGGGAACCTGAATATGTTTTAGGATACATTTATCTCGATGAAATACTTGGGTTTACTTTTATTTTTGAAAACACCTTAACTAAAGACCGTCAGGGAAAGTGGCACTTCTTAAATCCTATCACAAATTATGTTGTGAAACGACAATTAGACCAACGTTCTCCTTTAGTAGCTTTATTGTCTCCAATGGAAATCCAAGAATTGCATTTGCCAAAAATGCCTGAATGGTTGCAATTGTTTGAAAATACTAAGAAAACCGCGGCCGACTATGTTCTCAAAGGCTATCAATACAATGCCATCGGAAAAAGCAATTTAGCCATTCCTTTTCTAGAAAAGGCGTATGCTGAAAATCCCAAAACAAAAAATGCAGCCTTTGAATTGGCTTATGCGTACAATGCCACTTTTCAATATGAAAAAGCAATTATCATTTTATATGAAGCTTTGTCTTTTGACTCCAGGAATTTCATGTTGTATCGTGAACTAGGATATGCTCTTATAAAAAACAATAAATTGGATGAGGCCGAGACAACCTATGAAAAAGGAATTGCCATTTGTGAAAACGACACTCAAAAAAGAGAAATGGTGCTCGATATGGCCCAAACTTTCTTTGAATTGAAAGACCAAACTAAATTTGAAAAATGGGCTGCCATTTTGAAAAAGGATGAAAATTAACCCCCTAATTATTTCAAAAAAACAGTGCTGAAAACATTTTCAAAAACTGTAAAACCGACTCTTGTCACTTGGGAAAAAAACCCTATTTTTACGAAAAATAAGTGCAATATAAATGAAGGAAAAGATGAGTTCAGAAAAAGAAGCAAAATTAAAAGCATTACAATTAACCCTTGACAAACTAGACAAAACTTACGGAAAAGGCACCGTCATGAAGATGGGCGACAAAGCCGTTGAGGAAGTAGATACCATTTCTTCTGGATCGTTAGGTTTGGACTTGGCATTGGGCGTGAACGGATATCCTAGAGGAAGAGTAATTGAAATCTATGGCCCTGAATCGTCTGGAAAAACAACCCTAACCTTACATGCGATTGCCGAAGCTCAAAAAGCAGGAGGTATTGCTGCATTTATTGATGCTGAACATGCTTTTGATAGAAATTATGCTGAAAAACTAGGGGTTGATATTGAAAACTTAATCATTTCACAACCTGATAATGGGGAACAAGCTTTGGAGATTGCTGAAAATTTAATCCGTTCTGGAGCTATCGATATTGTTGTGATTGACTCCGTTGCGGCTTTAACTCCAAAAAGTGAAATTGAAGGCGAAATGGGCGATTCCAAAATGGGACTTCACGCTCGTTTAATGTCGCAAGCCCTAAGAAAACTAACAGGTACTATTAGCAAAACGAATTGTACGGTATTTTTCATCAACCAATTAAGAGAAAAAATTGGAGTAATGTTCGGAAATCCCGAAACTACTACAGGTGGAAATGCCTTGAAATTTTATGCTTCGGTTCGTTTGGATATCCGTAGATCTTCTCAAATAAAAGATGGCGAAAATGTAATTGGAAATAGAACCAAAGTAAAAGTGGTGAAGAACAAAGTAGCACCGCCTTTCAAAACTGCCGAATTTGATATCATGTATGGAGAAGGTGTCTCTAAAACAGGAGAGATTTTAGACTTAGCGGTCGAATTTGAAATCATCAAGAAGGCAGGTTCTTGGTTTAGTTACGGTGAAACCAAATTGGGGCAAGGTCGCGATGCCGTAAAAGCACTGATCAAAGACAATCCAGAATTGGCGGACGAATTAGAACAAAAAATTAAAGCTCGCATCAAAGAAAATAATGCATAAAAAAAGAAACCCGATTTACTTCGGGTTTTTTTGTGCTTCAAAAAGAGAGTCGTAAATGATCGTCTTAACTCGTTCTTTAATTTCCTTTATGTCTTTTTTGTCTTCAATCGTTTTTCCAATTGTTGGAACTGGTGGGTGCACCTTCACGCGCATCAATCCCGGACTTCCACTGAAAAAAGTATAGGAAAATCGTTTCTTATTGTCAAAAAAAGTAATCGGAACAATTGGGATTTGATGCTCAATCGCCAACCGAAAAGCACCATCTTTAAATTCATCCAAAAGAATACTTTCATCACTTGGCACTCCGCCTTCTGGAAAAATACAAATGCTCATACCTTGCTCAAGTCGTTTTTGAGCGCGGTTAAAAACTTCCATTCGGCTTTTTGAACTGTTCCGGTCGACCAAAATGCAAGTGCGTTTGTAGAAAAACCCAAACAACGGAATTTTTGCCAATTCTTTTTTTCCTACAAATACAAAGGGATTTCGAATGGTAGCCAACATCAACATAATGTCGGTCATCGAAGTATGATTGGCAACAAACATGTAACTTTTGTCTTGCGCAATCTTCTGATCGTTTTCAATTTTATAATAAAAACCTGATCCGTAGAGAATGCATTTGGCCCAAATTCGCGCCATCACAAAAAAGTACGGATACCATTTTTCTTTGAGAATAGAAATGACCAAGAAAGGAAACATAATCAAAATGGGAATGCCCATCATGACATAGAACCAAACTCGCCAAAGTACCCAAAAAATAATTTTTAGAATTTTCATATGCTCAAAAGTAAGAATTCAATCCTTATTTTTCTCAAAACATTTACCTTTGCCAAAATTTAGTTGATCATGGCCAAAATACTTACCGGCATACAAAGTACAGGAACCCCGCATTTGGGGAATTTATTAGGAGCAATTATCCCAGCAATCGAACTGTCGAATCGTCCTGAAAACGAATCGTTCTTATTTATTGCCGATTTGCATTCGATTACGCAAATCAAAAACGGTGTACTATTACGAACCAATACTTATAGTACTGCTGCGGCTTGGTTGGCTTGTGGTTTGAATATTGAAAAAGTAATTTTCTACCGCCAATCAGATGTGCCTCAAACTGCTGAATTGTCATGGTATTTAAGTTGTTTTTTTCCTTTTCAACGCTTAACCTTAGCTCATTCGTTTAAAGACAAAGCGGATCGTTTGGATGATGTGAATACAGGATTGTTCAGTTATCCAATGCTAATGGCTGCAGATATTTTATTGTATGATGCCGAGTTTGTACCTGTAGGAAAAGACCAATTGCAACACATCGAAATTACACGTGATGTCGCTTCCCGTTTCAACCATCAAATGGGCGAAACCTTTGTGTTGCCAGAACCTTATACGCAAGAAGACACCAAATATGTTCCCGGAACCAATGGTGGAAAAATGAGTAAATCAGCAAACAACATTATCAACATCTTTTTAGACGATAAAGGATTGCGCAAACAAGTGATGTCAATTGAAACCGACAGCACACCTCTAGAAGAACCGAAAAATCCAGAAACGTGCAAAATTTTTGCGATCTATAAATTGTTGGCCAATGAAACACAACTAGCCACCATGATTCAAAATTATGCAAATGCCAATCGGGATTTTGGTTACGGACATGCCAAACAAGCTTTGTTTGAATTAATCGTTGAAAAATTCAAAATCGAGCGAGAAACCTATAACTATTACATGTCGAATTTACCGGAAATCGATCGTGCTTTATTTCAAGGTGCAGAAAAAGCACAAGCTGTTGCCACTGGTGTTTTGAATCGCGTTCGGGAAAAATTGGGGTTTAGTTTTTAAATTGCTTCAAACAATTTCCCAGGTAGAGGTCGGATGACGCCTTTCAATTCCATGTTCAATAAGATTCCGGAGATTTTAAAAATTGGGAAATCGCATGCTAAAGCAATCGTATCCAGCAATTCTTTTCCGTTTTGCTGCAAGTAGTCATAGATTTTTTGTTCATTATCATCTAAGGACACAAAGAGTTGCTTTTGAATAGGCTTGGCGACGGTTTCTAAATCCCAATTCAAATTGTAAATCAAATCGGCTGCCGAAGTCAACAAACTTGCTTTTTGGGTTTTGATTAAATTGTTGCAGCCTTGACTGTAGCGGTCCGAAGTTCTTCCCGGCACGGCAAACACATCGCGGTTGTATTCGTTGGCCATGTTGGCGGTAATTAACGAGCCTCCTTTGTCTGCGGATTCAATAACGATTGTGGCTTCTGAAATACCAGCAACAATCCGATTGCGACGTACAAAATTCTCTTTATCGGGATTGGATGAACTCCAAAATTCGGTCAAGAAACCTCCATTTTCCTCCATTCTAGCGACATATTTCTTATGCACTTTCGGGTAAATTTGATTGAGCCCGTGAGCAACGACTCCAATGGTTTGCAGCTTATTCTCCAGCGCCGCTTGATGAGCCACAATATCGACTCCATAGGCAAAACCACTGACAATAACTGGATTCAAGGGCGCCAAATCGGAAATTAGGTTTTTGCAGAACTCGATTCCGTATCCGGTAATTTGTCGCGTTCCGACAATGCTAATTACTTTCCGATTTTTCAGTTGGATATTTCCCGTCGAAAATAATAAGGCCGGACCGTCAACACAATGCTTCAATCGGTCGGGATAGGTTTCGTCTTGAAAAAAAGAAACGGTGATGTTGTTTTTTTCGATAAATTGCAGTTCGGCTTCGGCTTTTTGAAAGATGGATTTGTCTTTCAAATTTCTTAGTAAAACCGATCCTATTCCATCAATAGATTTTAATTGAAGGGCTTTGGTTTTGAAAACAGAAGCGGGATCTCCGCAGTGAGCAAGTAGTTTTTTGGCGACGATATCGCCCACACCTTCTACTTTTAGCAAGGCTAATACATAAAATAAATCTTCGTGGCGCATAGTAAGTAATTGAAACTGAAAATTATAAAATTTTATCGGGATTGTTAATAAAAATTGTGAATAAAATTTTGCTGCTCTTTGGCATTGTATAACTTTGTTACTATGAAGATCGAACAATACATTTCACAACTTTTATACCGTCATCAATGTGTAACCGTGCCAGGTTTTGGTGCGTTTTTGACAGAAATTCAGTCTGCACATTTGCACGAAAATACGAATTCATTTTACCCACCCAAAAAGGTAATTTCATTTAATTCTCATTTGAAAAACAATGATGGACTGTTGGCAAATCACATCGCGCAAGTAGAGAAATCTACCTATGAAAATGCGGTTGCTTCTATAGAAAGTGAAGTAGTTATTTGGAACAGTATTCTGCAAGTCAATGAAAAGTTTACCTTGAAAAACATTGGCGAACTTTACTTAAATTCAGAGAAGAATATTGTCTTCACCCCTTCAGAAAATATCAATTATTTAAAAGAATCGTTTGGGTTGAACTCTTTTGTTTCTCCGGTTGTAAAACGCGAAGCCTACAAACAAGAAGCGGAGACATTCCTAAAAGAAGCTCTTATAGAAGAAAAGGAACCAATCGTATTAATTCCACAAGAACCGAAAAAACGTTCTTATTTGAAGTATGCCGCGATTTTAGTTCTAGCTTTATCAACAACAGGAACTATTGGCTTTAAAATGTATCAAAACCATATCAACCAAGAAACATTATTGGTAGAAATGGCGGTTCAAAAACAAGTGCAAGACAAAATTCAAGAAGCTACCTTTTTGATTGACAACCCGATTCCAACCGTGACACTTACCGTTAAAGAAGAAAAATTGTCGTATCACATTGTGGCTGGCGCTTTTAGAAATGAAGAAAATGCTCAAAATATTTATACCGACTTACTGAAATCGGGCTTTAAAGCACGACGCATTGCGCCAAACAAACACGGATTGTTCCCAGTTTTATATGGCAGTTATACCACTTATGCCGAAGCACAGCAAAGTATGGCAGAAATTCACAAAACCAATCCCGATGCTTGGTTGCTCGTGAAAGAACTCTAAAATTTATCCCGTCTAGTACGGGATTTTTTATGAACTGTAATATCTTTGCCAAAAAAAATCATGCACCCTAAACATCCTTCTGAATCGTTAACGATATTGACTGATTTGGTTTTGCCAAGTGAAACCAATCCATTGAACAACCTCTTTGGTGGCGAACTGTTAGCGCGCATGGATCGTGCGGCCAGCATTTCGGCACGACGACATTCTAGAAGAATTGCCGTAACGGCTTCGGTGAATCACGTAGCCTTTAATCGAGCCATTCCGTTAGGAAGTGTAGTTACTATTGAAGCTAAGATTTCTAGAAGTTTCAAAAGTTCTATGGAAATTTATTTGGATGTTTGGGTTGAAGATCGAGAAACAGGTATCCGCAGTAAAGCCAATGAAGCCATTTACACTTTTGTAGCGGTGGATGATACGGGAAGACCTGTTGAGATTCCGCCTGTAATTCCGGAAACTGATTTAGAAAAAGAACGATATGAAGCGGCTTTAAGAAGAAAGCAATTGAGTTTGGTACTTGCTGGTAAAATGAAACCGGAAGAAGCAACCGAGTTAAGAGCTTTGTTTTTATAAGACAATAGTAAAAAAGGCATTCCGATTGGGATGCCTTTTTTATTTACATATTGAATAACCAAGTCGCCGGATTGTTATACGTTGTATTCTGCGATATCGTAAACTTCAAAACCGTTTTTCCGGAATCGCCATTGGTTCTGATTCTTCCAATGGTTTGTTTGGTCGATACCTTATCGCCTTTGGTAACGTTAACGCTACTTAGATTTTGGTATACGGTGAAATAATCTCCGTGTTGAATCATCACCGCTTTGTTTACAGGTGACAAAACCATTACGCTAATGACTTCACCTCCAAAAACAGCTCTAGCGCTAGCGCCTTGATCTGTCGTGATTTCAACGCCGCTATTGTGTACGATTAGCGTTTTATATACTGGATGCGGTTGATCGCCATAGGGTAACGACACAAACCCTTTTTCAACGGGCCAAGGCAACTTCCCCTTATTGGCTTTAAAATTATTAGCAATCAACTGACCTTCAGAAGTCAAAACAATCTTAGCAGAGGTTTCTGTGGCTTTCGTAGCTGCAGCAGTGGTTGTTTTTGGATTTGCTTTTGCTGCGGCGGTTGCGGTTTTCTTATTGGCAGCGGCAATAGCGGCTCTTAATAATCTTTCGATTTGATTGTCGATAGCACGTGTTTCTTGCTGTTTTTTCTTGATTTCTGCCGCAATTTGTTTTTTGTCTTTCTTAATCGATTTGGCCAACTCTTGTTGCACTAGCTTCTCTTTCTCTAAAGTTAAGCGCTCTTTTTCGTTCTCTTCGATTAATTTTTGCTTCGCCGTTTTTTGAACACCTATTTTTTCATTAAAAACAACCAATTCTTGTGATTTCTCTTGAATTTCTTCGCCTTGCGTTCTACGGTAACTGGCATATTGCTTCATGTATTGCGCTCTTTTATAAGCTTGCAAGAAGTTTTCTGAGGACAATAAAAACATCGCTCTGCTTTGCTCCGATCGGCTTTTGTAAGACTTTAAAATCATTTCAGCGTAATCGGCTTTCAAAATTTCCAGTTCTCGTTTGAGGCGATTGATATTGATCTGATTGATGTACATATCATTATTCAACAACTTGGTTTGCTTTTCCGTCGTGTTGATTAAGTTCTCTTTCAACTTGATTTTTTCGGTTTGCAATTGCAACTCTTTAGTCACCGTTTTTTCCTTTGAACTTACGTTTTGCAATTGCTCTTCTTTCTCCCGAATTTCCCGTAAGATTTGTGCTTTTCGTTGCTCCAACTTTTCTTGTTGGCTCACTTGACTCCAACACAAAGAAGTCATCATTAAAAGTAGAAGTAAAATACGTTTTGACATACTGTTTGGTTTATTCAAAGCTAATTCATGTAAATTCGTTCGTAACCGCCGGGAACACTGTAAGGAAAGCTAAGCTCTTCATTAAACGTTACCGTATTGTATTCAATGCTTATGTTAGTTTTCTTTTCTTTTTGTACCGCATCAATAATAATGCTTGTTGGCATTGTTTTTTGATCAATTTCGGTGAATTCTGGATACAAAATTTGCAACATTCTTTCTTGCACAGCTTGCGCGATGAGTTGCTTCTTAATTAAGAACTTATCCGATTCAAAGAAATAAGTTTTAGTCGTATTGCTGTCCGAAGTATCTTCTAATTTATACGTTTTTTCTTCAATAGTTGTAGTTAGCTTTTTGTTTTTCAAATCGTCTAACGTTTGCCCTAACAACAGATTTTGAACTTTATCAAAATTCAAATCAGTTCCCAACCATTGACTCAACGACGAAAAATCACCTTCAAAATAACTGCCGTTGATTTTCTCGTAATACTTCACTTCAGTTGGTGTAATTAAAGCTTTCGCCATGGTGATTCCAATAAAACGAATGCTGATCAAAATCATCTCATCTTTCTTAATCTTAATTTCCGCCGACACGTTTTGACTTTGCTTGTCGTCTTCATAATGTGCGTTCGACTTAATATACACCGTTGCGAAATCCTTTTTATTCACAGCATTTCTCTGAATAATTTTGGCCGCATCTACTATTTCTTTGGCTTCCATTTTCGGCTTTGCAGTCGAATCTGCTATAACCGATTTGGCCTTGCAGGAAACTAAAAAAACCACTAAAACCAAGGCCATATATTTGCTCATTATTTCTTTTGCTTAATTAATTTATCGGCTTTTGAAAAGTAACTTTCTTTCTTTTTATCATCTCCCAAACCTGCCGAAGCTTCTCCTAGCTGAATGTTGAAATTAATTTCCAAGGCCGTATCATCGACCACATAATCCAATCCCATTTCTAAAATGTCTTTTGCTTTTTTGAAATTTTTGATTTGGTTGTACCCCAATCCAGCATAATAATACAACTGTGGTTGCGACGGAAAAAGATCAATCAAATTGGTAGCTTTTGATGCTAGAACGTCAAATTGTTGGTTTTCAGTATAGGCTTCCAGCAGTAAAAGTTGGGTTTCCATATCTTCGGCATTGCTTTTCAAATGCATTTCGTAGAATTTTATGGCTTTGGCCCATTCTTTTTTGGTGTGGTAAAACTTCCCGATTTCTTTAGCGACTTTCACTTCTTTATCGTTGTCGAAATAGGAAATTGCTTTTTCTAAATCGGCGTCAAATTGCGGCTTGTCTTTGACAAAAATCAAAAATTCGTTCAGAATTCGGTGTTTGATTTTATTGTCAATTTTAGCACTTGCCAAAACCATATTCATGGATTTCACAGCATTCGGACCGTCATTATTGTTCAAGTGAAATTTAAACAAACTCACTTGTGCCCAATCAGAAGTCGGGATTTCGGTTTCCAATTTCTTGGCCACTTCTAGTGCTTTTTCTTCTTCATTGCTTTCGGAATACAAATAAATCAGTGCAATATAGTTGGATTCTTCCTTCGGATATTTCTTGATTTGATCCAACAAATTGTCCTTTTCGGTTCCTTGATAGCGGGCTTGCTTTAGAATTTGCATTTTGTAATTCTCCCGCAAATCTGATTTACCAACCGTATCGTTAAGTTCGTTAATCAACGCCAGCGCTTTATCGAATTGTTGCGTATTGTAATACAGCGACACCAAATCTTCTTTGTATTCTTTCTTGAATTCGACCAATTTATTGACGATGACAATCGCTTGCGTATAATCTTTTGTTTCGTAGCAAACATCGTACATGCCTACCCAAAACCATTTGTTTTTGGGGTCGATTTGTGTGGCTTTTTCAAAAGCTTCGTAGGCTTTCTTGTAATCCTTCTGAGCTAGGTAATTTTTTCCAAATTCAAAATAGACCGTCGCGTTGTTGGGTTGTAGTTTTTTGCATTTCTCTAAAGCATCAATGGCTTTGTCGTAATTTTCAATGCCTTTCTGCAACAGCGATTCGTAGAATGCATTTTGAAAATCATCGTTCGCCAAGGCAATCGCATCTGGCTCGGTTTGAGCCAAAAGAACGTTTGGAAAACTAATTCCAAAAAGCAACAACAAAAGCATTAATTTTTTCACTCTTTGTTTTTTAGCGCGCTATTCGCAAAGCGTATTTCTTTATTCTAAAACCGAATAATCGCCGATGCTGATGCTGGTAAAATTCCCGTCGAAACTGGCGTGACTTCCAATCATAGCATTATCTAACGTTGCGTTTTTAATGTGCGAATGATTTTGCACCAAGCTGTTTTGAATTTTACTATCCACTACGTGACATCCTTTTCCTAACGACACGTTTGGACCAACCGTGGCGTTAATTAAAATCACATCTTCACCGATATAACATGGTGGAATAATGGTAGAATGCTCCAACACTACCGAAGGTGATACTAAATTTTCACCATCTTGATGCAAGAAAGCCAACATTCTGGAATTGGTTTCTACCGTAACGTTTTTATTGCCACAATCCATCCATTCTTCTACTTTGCCTGGCACAAATTTTAGGCCTTTCACTTTCATGTTTTCTAAACCATCGGTCAATTGGTATTCGCCTCCTTTAACAACATTATTATCTAACAAATATTGTAATTCGGCCCGTAAGGTTTCCCCTGATTTGAAATAATAAATTCCGATAATCGCCAAATCAGAAACATATTCTTTTGGCTTTTCTACGAAATCGACGATTTGATTGTTGTCGTTGAGTTGCACAACTCCGAAAGCACTTGGGTCTTCCACTTGTTTTACCCAAATTACGCTGTCTGCGGACGTGTCTAAGGCAAAATCGGCTCTAAACAAGGTATCGGCATAAGCAACGACAATAGGCCCTGTCATGGATTCCTTAGCGCACATAATGGCGTGAGCAGTTCCTAAAGCTTCATTTTGATAATAGATGGTTCCTTTAGATCCTAACTTTTCGGCGATAGCGATAAGGTCTTTTTCGACTTGTGTCCCGAAATCTTTATGAATAATGAAGGCGATTTCTTCGATATCTTGATTGATAACACCGGCAATATCTTCTACTAGACGGTGCACGATGGGCTTTCCTGCAATTGGAATTAATGGTTTTGGAACGGTTAACGTGTGAGGTCTTAATCTGGAGCCTCGTCCAGCCATTGGTACAATTATTTTCATGCTACTTGATTTTACCGCAAAGTTCGCAAAGTTTTTCGCAAAGTTCGCAAAGTTTTAATATTGTTTTTAGAGGGTTTTGAACATTGTTTTCGCGCAAACTTCACCGATGTCTATTTCACTCCGGTACTTCCAAATCCGCCAGCACCTCGGTCGGTTTCCGAAAGAGTTGTTACTTCGATCCATTCGGCGCGTTCGTGTTTCGCGATGATGAGTTGGGCAATGCGTTCTCCGTTTTCGATGGTGAACGGTTCCTTGGAAAGATTCACTAGAATCACTCCGATTTCTCCGCGATAATCGGCATCTACGGTTCCAGGTGAGTTTAAAACGGTGATTCCTTTTTTGGCAGCGAGACCACTTCTGGGGCGCACTTGTGCTTCGTACCCTATGGGCAATTCTATAAAAAGACCCGTTTTTACGATGGCTCTTTCTAGTGGATTTAGGATAATGGATTCGGTGAGGTTGGCTCTTAAATCCATGCCCGCAGACGCTAGGGTTTCGTAATTGGGTAGCGCGTGTTGGGAGTTGTTGATAATTTTTATAGTCATGATTCTGTGATGAGTTGGTGTTTTAGCCCCGATAGGAGTGGAAATCCTTTTGTGGCGTCGTTCGCCAGAAAAGATTGCAACGGATAGCGGGAAATAGCTCCTCGAAAAACTAAGTGGCTTTTCGTTTCATAATTCGGTTTAGCATATCTTTTTCGTTGTGGTATATGAAATATAGGAACAGTGCGAACAGGCTGACCCCAATGTAATAATTTTCGCGAAATCCGTAAAATGAGATCGCTGAAAACCCGATGGACAATCCGAGATAGCCCGATATTTTTTTCATGTCGTACGGAATGGGATAATAGCGGTTTCCGAGCACGTAGGAAATGACCATCATGCTGCCGTATGCCGAAATCGTGGCGATTGCCGAGCCCATATAACTGTATTTTGGAATTAGTAAAAAATTGAGCACTAAGGTGACGGCGGCTCCAACGATGGAAATCCAGGCGCCGATGTAGGTTTTGTCGATCAGTTTGTACCAGACCGAAAGATTGGTGTAAATGCCTAGGCAGAAATTGGCTAGAATGATTAGCGGCACCACTTTCATGGCTTCCCAATAGGAGGAATCGCGAATCATAATATACTTTAATAAATCGGCAAAAACAATCACTACAAGCATAATGAACGAGCCGAAAATAACAAAATATTTGGTGACCGTTGCGTAAGTCTGGGTGGCATTTTCTTTGTCGGCGTGACTAAAGAAAAATGGTTCGATTCCTAAAGTGTAGGCGGTCCGGAACAGCACCATGAACAATCCTAGTTTGTAGCAGGCGGAATACACTCCGACTTCAGAATCGGCTATGTTGGCAGGCAATAGTTTTCCGAGGAGAATTTTGTCGAATTGTTCGTTAATGGCGAAGGCGATTCCGGCGACTAGAATGGGCAAACCATAGCGCATCATTCGTTTCCAAAGATCAAAATCGAAACTCCAATTAACTTTGAAATAATCGGAAGAAAGCACTAGGAATGTGGCCAAACTGGAGACGACTAGCGAAACGAAAATGTAACCAATTTGGAAGTTTTCGAAATACAGGAGTCCGAAAAAACTATCTGGATTTGTCGCTGCGATTTTGGGTAGAAAAATTAAAAAGAAAATGTTTAGGATTAGGTTAATCGTAACGTTTCCCATTTTTATTATGGAATAAAAAATAGGCCGTTGGTTGGCGCGCAGTTTTGAAAACGGAATAACTACTAGTGCATCTAGGACTAAAATCCAGATGCTATAGGTAACATATTGAACGTCGATTTCGGAATATTTTGCGAGTGTATTTCTAAACAATAGCGCTAACACGAGAAAGAAAAGCGTCGTCCAGAATACAGAAACGGTGGCGGTTTCAACTACTTTTTTCTTATCGGTTTCTTTGTTGTAAAATCTAAAGAAGGCAGTTTCCATTCCGTACGCGAGCATGACGTTGAAGAAAATCATGTAAGCGAAAATTACAGTGACCTTTCCGTATTCTTCTTTGGGAAGCAATTCGGTATACAAAGGTACTAGAAAGAAACTCATCATTCTTGGAAACACGGTTGCTAGGCCGTAAATGGCGGTTTGTTTGAATAGATTTTTGTATAAACTCAAGTGCTTCTTTTTTTGATTGGTAAACAACAAAAATAGGGATTTCTTCGGGTTTTTGAGAACGGATTTTTTTTAAAATAAAAAAGCCGACAAATGCCGGCTTCCTATTTTATAAATGGGATTAATTCTATCCTTTTAACGCCTCTGCTCCGCCAACAATTTCTAAGATTTCGTTAGTAATTGCTGCTTGACGTGCTTTGTTATAGGTCAATTTCAATTGGTCTCTTAACTCGGTGGCGTTGTCTGTTGCTTTGTGCATCGCAGTCATACGCGCTCCGTGTTCAGAAGCGAAAGAATCTCTAATCGCTTTATACAATTGTGTTTTTAATGATTTTGGAATCAGAGCCAACACGATTTCTTCTTTGGAAGGTTCGAAAATATAATCCCCTGTTGAAGCTACTTTATCAGAAACTACAGGAGCTAATGGTAAAAATTGTTCGGTTTGGATGATTTGTGTAGCTGCATTTTTAAATTGATTGTAAACCAATTCTACTCGGTCATAATCTCCAGAAACGAACTTTTCGGTAATTGCTTCAGCGATCGTTGCCGCTTTGTCAAACGTTAAATCGTCAAAAATACCGCTTTGATTTTCACTAATGGTAAGTGTTTTTTTCAAACTATCGTTTCCTTTTTTACCGATGGCAAATACATCTACTTGCTTTCCAGCGTAGAAATCTGCGCGGTTTTTTACTTCTTTAATGACATTCGAATTAAACGCACCACACAATCCTCTGTTTGAGGTAATGGCAACGATTAATACTTTCTTAATGTCGCGTTGTTTGGTGAACTCTCCTCCAGTATCTCCGTCAAGAGTTGTGGAAAGATTTTGTAATAATTCCGTTAGTTTTTCGGCATAAGGTCGCATCGCCGTAATAGCATCTTGTGCCTTTTTAAGCTTTGCTGCAGAAACCATTTTCATCGCCGATGTAATTTGCATCGTGGATGAAACGGAAGTAATTCTATTACGGATTTCCTTTAAGTTTGCCATTTTATATAGTGTCAAGTAATTAGCAATAAGTAGCTAGAATTGATTTCTAACTACTAATTACTGTTTCCTAATTAATTGTATTTTGCTGAAATTTCTTTAGCGGCATTTTCGATAACATCGGTAATGGCGTCATCTAATTTTCCTGCTTTTAAAGCATCTAACGTTGCTCTGTGTTTGTTGTTTAAGAAATCTAAGAAGTCTTTCTCAAATTCTTTTACTTTGTTCACAGGTACATTTCGCAACAAGTTTTTAGAACCTGCGTAAATGATGGCCGTTTGATTTTCTACAGTATATGGGTCGTTCAAATCTTGTTTTAAGATTTCTACGTTACGTTTTCCTTTTTCGATTACGTTTAAAGTAACGGCATCCAAATCAGAACCAAACTTAGCGAACGCTTCAAGTTCACGGTATTGTGCTTGGTCTAATTTCAAAGTTCCTGATACTTTTTTCATCGATTTGATTTGCGCGTTACCACCCACACGAGATACCGAAATACCTACGTTGATTGCTGGACGAACTCCTGAGTTAAACAAATCTCCATCCAAGAAAATTTGTCCATCCGTAATCGAGATTACGTTTGTTGGAATATACGCTGATACGTCACCCGCTTGTGTTTCGATGATTGGTAAAGCTGTTAATGAACCGCCACCCTTAACGATTGATTTCAAGGAATCAGGTAAGTCGTTCATGTTTTTTGCAATGTCATCGTTCGCAATCACTTTACAAGCTCTTTCTAATAAACGAGAGTGTAAGTAGAAAACGTCTCCAGGGTAAGCCTCACGACCCGGTGGTCTTCTCAACAAAAGAGAAACCTCACGATACGCTACCGCTTGTTTTGATAAATCATCATACACAATTAAGGCAGGACGACCTGAATCTCTAAAATATTCTCCGATTGCAGCACCTGCGAAAGGAGCATAAACTTGCATTGGAGCAGGGTCAGAAGCATTCGCAGCAACGATAACGGTATACGCCATGGCTCCTTTTTCTTCTAACATTTTTGCTATTCCTGCTACTGTCGAAGCTTTTTGTCCGATAGCAACATAGATACAGAATACTGGTTTCCCAGCATCGTAAAATTCTTTTTGATTTAAGATGGTATCCAAACAAACGGTAGATTTACCAGTTTGACGGTCACCAATAACCAACTCCCTTTGGCCACGACCAACAGGAATCATCGCATCAACTGCTTTTACTCCGGTTTGTAATGGTTCAGTTACGGGTTGACGGAAGATAACTCCAGGAGCTTTTCTTTCCAATGGCATTTCGTATAAATCTCCACCGATTGGTCCTTTTCCATCAATTGGAAAACCAAGAGTGTTTACTACACGACCTACCATTTGTTCTCCTGCTTTAAGAGAAGCGATACGTTGTGTTCTTTTTGCGGTAGATCCTTCTTTGATACCGGTAGATGGTCCTAAAAGTACCACCCCAACGTTATCTTCTTCTAAGTTCAAAACGATTCCTTCTAAACCGTTGTCGAACTCAACTAACTCTCCGTATTGAACATTCGATAACCCGTATACACGAGCAATACCATCTCCAACATTCAGAACCGATCCTACTTCTTCTAAAGTCGCTCCCGATTCAAATCCTTCTACTTGCTTTTTTAATATTGCTGATATTTCAGCAGGTTTAATTTCCGCCATAATTATATAAATAACTAGTTACTTAATTCTCTTTTTAGTACTTGCAATCTGTTGGCAATGGAAGCGTTGTATTGCTTATCACCTATTCTTAAGATAAACCCTCCAATAATAGCAGGGTCTACGATATTTTCAATAGTAATTTTTTTATTTGAAAACGTTGCGATTTTCGCCAATACTTCGGCTTCTAATTTCGCATCCATGGCGATGGCTGTAGTCACTTTAGCAACTTCAACATCGTTCATGATATCAAATAATTTATTGTATTCTACAGCAATATCACCTAAGATTTCAAATCGTTTGTTTTCATACAACAATTGAAAAAGGCTTTTGGTTACTGCATTTACATTGGCAAAAACTTCCAATAAGGCACTTTGCTTTACTTCAACTTTCGTGGTTGGGTTTTGAATAAAAGTACTCAACTCCAAATTTCCACTCACCGTTGTAGCAATAACAGTCATGTCTTTACTAACCGCATCAGCTACTTTTTTGTCGCTGGCGATATCAAGGATGGCTTTTGCGTAACGAAGTGCTGCTCTTGTACTGGCCATATTAGTTTAATTTAGCGTCACCTAACATTTTCTCTACCAATTTTACTTGGGCTTCTTTGTTAGACAATTCGTCTTTCAATAATTTTTCTGCGATGCTTAAAGACAGGGTTGAAACTTGTAATTTCAATTCAGCCATAGCTGCATTTTTCTCAGTTTCGATTGCAGCTTTTGCTTGTTCGATCATTTTCAAACCTTGCGCTTGCGCTTCATTTTTCGAATCAGCGATTATCTTTTCTTTCATTTCACGCGCTTCTTTTAATAAAGTATCGCGTTCCATTCTAGCTTCTTGTAAAATACGTTGGTTATCTGATTGCAAATTTTGCATTTCTTTTTTAGCGTTAGCTGCAGAAAGCAAAGCTTCTTTAATTCCTTCTTCTCTTTCGTTAACCGCATCTAAGATAGGTTTCCAAGCGAATTTTCTCAATAAGAAAATCAATCCGATAAAAATTAATGACTGCCAAAAAAACAATCCAAACGAAAAATCATTTATTAACTTTTCCATAGTATAAAACTTGTTTTACTTTTTAATTTAATTTAAAACCAAAGCTGCAACCAACCGTTACAGCTTTGTGTTTTTTTCTAGTTTACAGCGAATAAAGCCGCGAAACCAATACCTTCAACAAGCGCCGCTGCAATAAGCATAGCTGTTTGAATTTTTCCAAATGAATCTGGTTGACGAGCAATAGCGTCCATTGCAGAACCACCGATTCTACCAACACCGATACCAACACCGATAACTACTAATCCTGCTCCAACGATTTTAGGAATTTCCATAAAAATATGTATTAAAAATTAAACATTCTTTTGATTTTAGATTTGCGATATTAGGTTTACAATTTGTAAAATCTGATATCTAGAATCTAATTTTAATGAGCTTCTTCCTCATCGTGATGGTGCTCTTGAACTGCCGATCCAAAATACAATGCCGAAAGGATTGTAAAAATATAAGCTTGCAACAAGGCAACCAAGATTTCGATTATAGAAATAACGAATGACAATAAAAATGACAAGCTACTTCCTAACCAACTTTTAAATATGAACATCAGTCCGATCAAACTCATCAATACGATGTGTCCTGCAAACATATTGGCATACAAACGAATCATCAATGCGAAAGGTTTGATAATTAATCCTAACAATTCTATCGGCGCTAAAATGATTTTCATTGGTGTTGGTACACCTGGCATCCAGAAAATGTGTCCCCAATAATTTTTATTAGCCGATAAATTAGTGATTAAGAATGTGATCAGTGCCAAACCAAATGTAATGGCGATATTTCCTGTAACGTTGATTCCTAGTGGTGTTAATCCGAAAATATTCAAAAACCACACAAAGAAAAACACGGTTAACAAATAGCTCATGTATTTTTTGTAGTGTTTCTCTCCAATGTTAGGGATCGCAATCTCGTCTCTAACAAACAAAACGATTGGTTCGAAAAAACGACCAGCTCCAGAAGAGATTCCGCCATTCTTAGCATATGATTTTGCTAAACCGCTAAACAACATAAACATTAACAAAGCTACCACCATTATCGACAAAACTCCTTTCGTGATAGAAAAATCCAAAGGTTGAACATTTGTTGGATGATGCTCGTCTCCCGTTAAGGTTCCAGAAGCATCCGTTTTATATATACGTTCGTGGTGCAATACGTAATAATTTCCATTGCTTTCAGCAACTGCTTCGCCATGATTGAATTTAGAAGAAGAGAATACATGTACGCCATTATCCCACAAAATAATTGGTAGGGAAAACCCGTAATGCGCTCCAGATTCTTTGTCTTGAAAAATAGCGAAATCATGACCATCTAGTAAGTGGTGACTGATGACTTCTTGAATTTGTTCTTTGATTTCAGATTTTTCGTCTGTTACTTTAGGAGTTGCTTCGGCTTCTGCGGCGATGACAGTTGTATTTGCTGCTGTTGCTGTTGAATCCATTGGAGTATTTGCAAAACCAAATATTGGAAGACAAACGATTAAAGTGGTTATGATAAATCTAAGCGGTTTGTTTGAAAACACCATATCTATTGAATATCTAATTTTATATTTCTGAAATTTGGTGCAAAGGTATATCTTTTCTCACTATTCCAAGAAAATAAATTACTATTTTTTTGAGAATTTATCTTTTTAAAAACTTTTTACTGCTTATTGTTTAATATTCGAATGGTAACAACCGTTTCTATTGTCAAAAAGTAGGCGAAAACGATAAAAAAGTTGATTTTTTCTATTCCGACATTTGCATTTCCACTGTGTAAAATGGGCTGCAAAAAAAAGTAGGCTGCTCCCATTTTCAAGCAGGTCATAAACATAAAAGAATAGCCCATGCTTTCGAAGTTTCTTTCTTTAACTTGTAGCAAAATGAAAAGAATATTTAGGGAAGCCAAAAGAAAAAAACCATACACCAATTCAAGTGGCGTATGGAAATTTTGAAATTTAATATCGGAGCTTTTCCAATAAAAAAATAATTTGTGCAACAGATATCCCGGAATAGAAAGTGCTATTATTTCAATTAACGGACGGTACTTTTTTAAGCTCATGAATCTTGTTGTCAGGGTTTGTTAATGTCCTTCAGTTGGCGGTTGATGTTATAAAATGCAATGGCCACGCCCACTAAAGTCAATATCTTGACATAAATCGTATTCGGATTGTGGTATTTTTCATCCAACCAATTTCCAAGATAGGAAAAGGCAAAAACGATTGCTCCCATTTGAATCGGAATATTGATTAACGCCAACCATTTAGTGTTGTTGGGCTTCTTCTGATTTGGGTCGTTCGTCATGCTCTGCCGAATTTTTGATATGAGGTTTCATAACGCAGGTCGCGCTAAATTCTGCTCCTGGTTCTACTGAAAGTTTGCCGCAAATAACCTCGCCGTGAATGCTGGCTTTCGATTTAATATTTAGAATTTCTACGACTTGTATTTTTCCATCAAATTTCCCTTCGATGTCGGCATTCTTGCATAGAATATCACCTTTGACGCTTCCTGCAGGACCGATTACAATTTTTCCGTTTGATTGAAAATTCCCAACCAAATCGCCATCCAATCTAAAATCGGCTTGAGAAAGAATGTTTCCTTTGATGATGGTTCCTTCTACGATCCGATTGGTTTTCCCTAAAAGATCCGTGTACGATTTCGGCTTTTTATCAAACATGGCTATCGTTTTTCTTTTTGCATTGCTTTTTGATCCTCTATATTCGGCAACGGACTTCCTGGCATTTGTGGTGGAAGTTGGTTCATATTCGGCAACGGATCTTTCCCATTCACATCTGATTTTGGAGCCTTCGGAGCATCATTTACTGCCGGCGGCAATACTTTGGGTTGCGGTACCGGAACATACACTTTGGGTGGCAATGGCTCGCTAGGCGGAGCCGTTAAGTACTCTTCAAAGTTTTTCTTGATTTGTACAATTTTATAATTATCGTTAGAAATGACATAACCAACATCTGGAATTTTGTACTCTTTGAATTCTTTCAAAATAGAAGCGATTCCTCTGGCGTATTCCTCTGTTTTTAACCCGTGAATCACAACAAAATTTTTGTCCATCGTATAGATATCATACGACATCGTTATTTTGGTCATGCCTCTATCGGCAATGAATTTCTTGATTTTCTCCTGTAGCGCTTTGGTTCCTTTATCCTCAGGGCTGTTTGATTTATATAAAATTTTCCAACTCAATGGCTTTGCTTCGTAGAATTTTAAACTTTCTAACAGAGGGATGTCGGAGGCCAAAAGAGCCTCTGCTTTCTTCCCTTCTTCACTATTTGGGTAATTTAAAGCAACGAAATTAAGAGCCTTTTTAAACTCGGCAATCCCTTTTAATTTCCCTATTGTGTTGGCTTTTAATAACTCGAATTTAGAAACCAATTCCTCTCCGGTATATTGGTCAATAGCGGCATTCAAATCGGTTAAGACAATTTTATAATCTCCTGATTCGTACAACTTATAGAGTTTACTATAATTCGCTTCAGGGGTATCAGTAAACGTTAAACTTGATCCACTAGTATTGCTTAATATCTGAGCATATCTAGAATCTGGATATTGATTGATGATACGATTTTTCATCGCCAAGGCTTTGTCTTTGTCGATGATTTCATAAATTTTAAACAAATTATACATCGACGGCAAAATCAAACGTTCTTCTGGGTCGTTTTCTAACAGCTTTTCTAATTTGGTTGCTGCTAATTTGTATTCTTTGAATTTTTCTTTATAAATCACTCCCAATTGATAGTAAGCGAAGTTGCGTTCCTTAGCGATACTGTCGGCAGCTTTTTGTGATTTTGGAAGTTGTTTCAAGTAGAAATCGGTAGTGTACTTATCTTCAACCGCATCCTTCTTATCTGCTTTTTTATCGGTAGCTTCTTGATCGTTATCCGCAACAGTTTCTTGATCTGGATTAGCGCTTCCTTTGCTTTCAGAAACTCTCCAATTATTCTTATAAGTTCGACTGCCCCATCGCTTTTTGAATTCTGCTTTTCCAAACGCAACGGTTGTTGGGTTGTAAAAGTAGAACTTACTGTCGCCAGATGCGCTCCCGAAATTTCCGTTTTGAGGTGATGGTTTTGCTGGTTTTCTAGATTCGGTTTCTTCATTTCCGTTGCTAGATTTTCCGTTGACATCGCCATCAGATTTTCCGGCACCTTCTTTTGTTTTTGCAAGAGCTTCCTTCTGTTTCTTAAGTTCGTCTTCCTTTTTCAGTTTGGTGATATACTCTTGATAATATCCTAATTTATCCGCATCCGGTAAAGAATAAATGCTGAGAATACTGTCGTTCCTTGTCGCGATACCTTCGTACTTGATAACGTCAACTAAATTTTCTCGTTTCTTCTTGATGAATTTGAACTCTCGCGTTCTTGCGTTCAATTGAACTAGCGTACTATCGTAGTATTTTCCCGCCGTCACATATTTGTTATTCTTAAAAAAGATGTCTGCCAGATTTCGATAATTCGAGGCAATCAAATATTGATCAGTAGCTTTTGATTTCAAAGAAATGTTGTAGTACTTTTTAGCTTGTGGATAATTCTTTTTCGCGTCGTAGAACAATCCCATTTGATGGTTCAAGAAATCCAAATAAGGTCGGTTTTCTCTGTCTTTTAAAAGTCCGTTGAATTTCTTTAAAAATGCAATCGTATCGCCTTTTTCATAATCAAACTGAGCTGCTTGACGCATGTGTGCATGAATGACGTAAGGTTTAGCCGCTTTTCGCTTCATATCAATAATGGATTGATAGGAAATGTAGGCGCTGTCTTTATGTTCCATTTCTTCGTAAAGCTGTCCTAGAATGTAAAAATAACGCGCTTTTTCTTCTTTAGACTTGGTGAATTCTTTAGCTAATTTAAGTTTCACAATGGCGCTATCTTTTTCTCCTAAATTCAGAAATGCTTGAGACAAAATCGCATTGGCATCAGCAAAAACTTGATTCTTAAATTTAATCTCTTTTAATAACTTGTTCAAATTTTCAACAGCAATAGCATCATTGTCTAAGCGAATGTTTACTTTTTCTCGCCAAATTTTAGCCTCATAAATCTTATCGCTACTCGGGTATTTGTACAAAATATAGTTGAACGCTTCCAAAGCCGGAATAAAACGCTGGTCGTAATAGCGCGCTTTTCCCAACATCAAATGGGCTTCGTCCATCTGTGGGTTTTTCTCCGAACCTCCGATGTTCATCGAATGCTTTTGAATGGCTTTTGTTGCTTTAGTTTCGGCGCGATCAAAATTGGGATTGGGCGTGGCCTGGCCTGGTAGAATGGCTTCTTTATTTACCTGCATTCTTTCGATAGGCAAAAACTCCCAAAAATTGTCTTTGTATTGCGTTTTTAAATCAACTACTCCTTTGTCTAAAGCGATTCCGCCATTGTATAAAATGTTGTATTTCGTACTTAGTGCGTGTGAATTTCGGGATAAGAACGTGTTCTTTTTTGTAGAACAGGCTATCAAAAAAAGGAGGAATCCAACTATAGAAAAATACTTGAGGATGTTAGTTTTCAATGTAAAACGGTTTTTCTTAAAACTTGTAAAAGTCAATTTTAGTATATTGACTGGTAAAAATACGTTTCTTTTTGATATAGCGAAAATTATCGCTAAAAAGTTTGGGATTTAAATTTCTGCCGATTCTATCAAGCTTTTTAACTCTTAGCTCTAAAATCTGGTTTATTTAAATTTTAAGGAATAAATAAGTTCGATTTCTTAGAGGTTTCCTATTTTTGTAAAAAATTTACTTCATGTCATCATTTTACAAATTAAACATCAAGGAAGTACGTCGAGAAACCAAAGATGCCGTCTCTGTTTTGTTTAACATCCCTTTAGAATTCAAAGATTTCTATAAATTTATTGCCGGTCAATACATCAATTTAAAATTGACCTTAGACGGTGTTGAACTTCGTCGCGCCTATTCTATTTGTTCTTCACCAGAGAGTGGTGAATTGCGAATTGCTATTAAAGCGGTGTCGAATGGAACTTTTTCACCGTTTGCCAACACTAAATTAAAAGCTGGAGATACTTTAGAAGTAGGAACTCCCGAAGGAAAGTTCACCTTCGAACCCGATGCTAACCGCTTGCGCAATTATATGGCCTTTGCAGCGGGGAGTGGCATCACCCCTATTTTATCGATTATACAAAGTGTTTTGTTAAGTGAACCAAAAAGTAGTTTCGTTTTGGTTTACGGAAATAAAACTCCCGAAGAAACCATTTTTCACCAACAATTGCACGAACTTCAATTGAAATATGTAGGGCGCTTTTTTGTGTACTACAGTTACACTCAGGCGAAAGTGGACGGCGAATTGTTTGGTAGAATTGAAAAATCTACAGTGAATTTTATTTTAAATAACAAACAAGCTGCCTTAGATTTTGATAAGTTCTATTTGTGTGGTCCGGAAGAAATGATTACTACGGTTTCCTCGGTATTAAAGGAACGCAATATCAAAGAATCGTCTATAAAATTTGAATTGTTTTCTACTTCATCGACTGAAAATACGGCCTCTAAATCGCTCGAAGGGCATTCTAAAATTACCGTTTTGGTAGACGATGAAGAAACAACTTTTGAAATGTCTCAGAAACAAACCGTTTTGGAAGCGGCTTTGAAACAAGGCATCGACGCTCCTTATTCGTGTCAAGGTGGAATTTGCAGCAGTTGTTTGGCTCGAATCAAATCGGGAACGGCAGTAATGAAGAAAAATTCTATTTTGACCGATGGCGAAATTGCCGAAGGTTTGATTTTAACTTGTCAAGCGCATCCCACTTCTGAAACACTTTATGTAGATTACGACGATGTTTAAGAACATCTGCTTTTACTAAAAAACTCCTTAGCAATAGGGAGTTTTTTAGTTTAATATGCTTTCGATTTTGGCAACTACTTCTTCGGGTAAAATAGTTCTCATGGCATCTTCGTATCCTGCTACTATTTTGTTTCCATAAACTGATGTTGGCAATTGCGGGAATTTCTCTCGATCGGAAACTAAAGCGTTTGTGATGGGCTGATGGAATGGCGCGAATCCCGCATAAGGATGTGTTGCGCCCCAAAGCGTAACGGTTTTTACACCATACATCGCCGCAAGATGCGCGTTTCCAGAATCCATCGACAACATGACATCAAGGTTGCTGATGAGTGCTAGTTCTTGTTTGAAATTGAGTTTCCCGGCAACCACGATGGCCTTTTCATTTCCGTTGGCTAAGATTTTCAATTGTTCTATTTCTTTGGCTCCGCCACCAAAGAGTAAAACTTTATATTTGGGGTTTTTCGCCAATTGATGCACTACTTTTTGCATTAAATCGAATGGATACACTTTAGAATCGTACTGTGCAAAAGGAGCGATGCCAATCCAAGTTATGTTTTTTTCGCCGACTACTTCTCTAATGGAAGTTTCCAATTTCTGTTTCGATGGAAAAACCGGATGTTCTAAATTAATTTTAAAACCCAGCGATTCAAAAACGATTGCATGTCTTTCAAACATAGTAGGCAACGGTTTGAAAATTTTGTTTTCGGCTTGAGTTAGTGCTTTTTTTTCGGCTCTTCCCTTGTCTGTAAAGGCTACTTTTTTTCCACTCCAAGCCATTAAGGTTCGAACTACTTTTGACCGCAAGACATTATGCAAATCCGCAAATGCGTCAATCTTTAAGGGTTTCAAATCTTGTGACAAGCGCCACAACCCGAGAAATCCTTGATGACGGCCTTTGGCATCAAATGCAAGAAAAGTTACGTTGGGAATGTCGTTAAAAAGTGGTTCGAAAAACGGACGGGAAATGACTGTGATTTTGAGTTGCGGGTGCTGCGCTTGCAAAGCTCTTATAACAGGAACCGTCATGGCGACATCTCCCATAGCGGAAAGTCTCATGACGGCTATATGTGTTACTTTTTCTGGCAAGTTGCTCTGGAATTCAAAGTCCTAGCCCGGATAGCAGCGGCATCCTTTTGCGGAGTTTACGGAGCAAAAGATAGAGCGCATAGCCGGAACAGCTCCTTCAAAAATTATTTTTTATTTTGATACAAAATTGGATTCAAATCATCGTCGTTGTACATCTTCATTTGCTTGTAAACTTTCATGAATTTGTCGCCATTTTCAATATCGTGCAACAAATCGTCAATGGCAATGGACAAATCGGAACGCTGCTCCAAAAGGATGTTTAGCTTAGCTTGACATTTGTCTTTGTGCTCTTGTGACGCTTCTGGGCGCGTTACTTCCTCGTGCATGTGGTAAATTTTCAACGCTAAAATCGACAAGCGATCAAAGGCCCAAGCTGGACTTTCAGAGTTAATTTTTGCGGTTGGTTTTACATTGACATGGCTGTATTTTTGAAAAAAATAACTGTCGATATACTCTACCATATCGGTACGTTCTTGGTTGGAAGCGTCGATTCTTCTTTTCAACACTAACGCCGCAACGGGGTCGATTTGTGGATCGCGAATAATATCTTCAAAGTGCCATTGCACGGTGTCGATCCAGTTTTTATGGTACAACAAATGTTCGAATTGATCTTTAGTGTACGGATTGTTTATGGGTTGGTCTACATTGTCGAATTGGTGATATTCTTGAATACTTTTTTCGAAAACGGAATACGCTAATTTTGAAAACATCTCTTTATAATTTAAAAGACAAAGATACTTTTTATACTTTTATAGTCTAGAAAAACTTGAAAAGTTTACTAGTGCCATTTCAATTCGTAACTCGTAAATCTCAAATTACATCATGCAAATTCATTATTTATCAGAGGACAACAGTATTCTGAATCATTTTTTAGGGCAAATTCGGAATGTCAATGTGCAGCACGACAGCATGCGTTTTCGGAGAAACATTGAGCGAATTGGCGAAGTGATGGCTTTGGAGTTGAGCAAAGATTTGCACTATAAAAACATTGAAATTCAAACGCCATTGGGCATTAAGAAGACAACAGAGATTGAAGACAAACTCGTTCTATGTTCTATCTTGCGCGCTGGTTTGCCTTTGCATTTAGGATTTTTGAATTATTTTGACAATGCCGAAAATGGCTTTGTATCGGCTTACCGACACCACCCGAACAACGACGATTTCTTTGATATTTTAGTAGAATACCAAGCCGTTCCAAATTTGCAGGACAAAACGTTATTGCTGATAGACCCAATGTTGGCCACGGGACAATCAATGGTGGCGGTTTTCAATAAATTAATGGAAAAAGGAAAACCAAAAGAAATTCATATTGCCGTAATCATTGCGGCACCTCAAGGTATTGATTATCTTAAAACCCATTTGCCGGACAACTGCCATCTTTGGGTAGCGACTTTAGACGAAACTTTAAATGCTAAGAATTACATCGTCCCTGGTTTGGGTGATGCAGGCGATTTGGCCTACGGCAATAAATTATAATTGCGTAAAAAAAGCAAAAAACGCTAAAAGAATTAGAGCGAATAGCACCACTTCTTGCTGCCATTTAAGTTGCGCTGTTTCGATATGACTAGTAGTGATCATGGCCATTGGCGCAAAAGTGAACACTAATAGGTCGTTGCTTTTATTTGGGGAAATTAAATAAACGGCCACTCCAATAACCACGGCGGAAACTACTTTTTTATACGTTGGATGCAAAATCAATGGTCGATTGGACAGCGTTAATACTAACGAAACTAGAAAAAACAATCCAATCGTGGCGTAAACGGACAACGCTAAATTTTGGTAGTTGTTGGTAAAGTAGTTTATTCTGAAATCGACTACGGCTTGCTGAAGCAACTGATCAATCCAAGTTTTATTAAAAAAGAGTGCGCTTCCTAAAAATATTGCAGCTACTGTAAAAAAAGCGATAATTGGTAAAAACCAATTTCTATAGTCTCTGGCTACATGAAAAAGGATGGAAATAAAAACCAATCCCATAAAAAGAATGCTCCAGAAATGAAATAATGTGGCCACACAAACCCAAAGTGCTGCATCAAATATTTTTTCTTTAGGCGCTTTTAGGGAATGTAAAGAAACCAATCTTCGCATGGCTAATAGTATGAAAAAATTGGCTAACAGTAACGAAGTGTTGTCTAAAACAGACGGAGAAAACAATAGAAAAAGTAAATAAAACAGTGCAGTATAGGCGCTATCCTTACTTAATCCGTTTTTCTTTACTATAAAATTAGTGATAAAAAGCGAAGCGAAAATAATTCCTAACAAACCTATCTTAATACCAAGAAGAATCCCCGAAGTGTGGGGCACTAAGTGTTTTATTTGGTACAAAAAAAAGAAGAAAACAACCCCAATGATGACCAAAGAATAATTTAATGGTGTAGATTTTCTAAAAAGACTTGTTATCATAAGGATATTTTATACTTTTGTGACTGTAAATATAATACTTGTTTAAAAAAACAACACTACATATTATGAGAGCATTTTTTGAAGGAATACAATGGTTATTTGAAAACATCTTTTTCATTCCTCAAGATTACTTGAGAAAATTAGAGCTAACTAGCTGGTTTGGTGCAAATGCCATCAATTGGATTTTTATGCTTATCTGTGCAGTAGCAACTGTTTACTGGTGCAAACAATTGCAATTTCATAAAGACAATAACGAAGAAAACCAAGATACTACAGCGCATTCTTTCTTAACCAAGTAAGTCGCGTCCGATATCTTTTCTAAAATACATCGTATCGAAATGTAACTTGTTTATGTTTTGATACGATTTTTTTATGGCTTCTTGAAAATCATTTCCGAAGGATGTTACGGCTAAAACTCTTCCGCTATTAGTAACTACTTTACCCTTTTCCATTTTAGTTCCGGCGTGAAAAACTAGTGAATCTTCTATGTTTTGGATTCCTGATATTTCTTTTCCTTTTTCGTACTCTTCCGGATAACCGCCTGAAACTACCATCACGGTTGTGGCGCTTCGTTCGTCAATTTCTAACGTAATTTCTTCTAGTGTTTCGTTGGCAACGGCTAAAAATAATTCGACCAAGTCGTTTTTAATTCTTGGTATTACTACTTCGGTTTCCGGATCACCCATTCGGACATTGTATTCGATGACCATAGGTTCGCCTTTGACGATAATTAATCCAATGAACACAAATCCTTTGTATTGAATATGATCTTGTTGTAGCCCTTCAATAGTGGGTTTCACAATTCTAGTTTCAATTTTTTCTAACAAGATGGCATCGGCAAATGGAACTGGGGAAATGGCGCCCATGCCTCCAGTATTTAATCCGGTATCGCCTTCTCCGATTCGTTTGTAATCTTTGGCGGTGGGCAATATTTTATAATTTTTTCCGTCGGTTAGAACAAAGCAGCTCAATTCGATGCCGTCTAAGAATTCTTCAATAACCACTTTGGCGCTGGCTAGTCCAAACTTAGAATGCACCAACATGTTTCGCAATTCGCCTTGGGCTTCTTTAAGATTGTTGATGATTAGAACTCCTTTTCCGGCAGCCAATCCATCGGCTTTTAAGACGTAAGGCGGCGTTAGGGTTTCTAGAAATCGGCATCCTTTTTCAACAGTTTCTTTGGTAAAACTGTCGTAAGCTGCCGTTGGAATGCGGTGTTTTACTAAAAACTCTTTGGCAAATTCTTTACTACCTTCTAATTGCGCTCCTAATTGAGATGGGCCAATAACTGGAATGGTTTTCAGTACTTCATCTTTTTGAAAAAAATCAAAAATACCGGCAACTAAAGGATCTTCGGGCCCAACGACTACCAAATTAATTTGCTTTTGGAGAACGAGTTCTTTGACGGCTTGAAAATCGTTGGGATTGATGTTTATATTGATGGCGATGGTTTCGGTACCTGCATTTCCAGGCGCCACAAAAAGCTTCTTGCAACTTGTCGATTGGAGCATCTTCCAGGCCAAAGCGTGTTCTCTTCCGCCCGAACCCAATAGTAAAATAGTCATGGTAGTGGTGTTAGTTGTGTTGGACAAAAATACTGGCTTTTGGACTTAAAAAATAATTAATTTCTAAATAATTCTAGGTTGGTGCTGGATAGTTCTCCGTAAATATTATTTTTGGTAAAAATTACTGCTGCTGTGTTGAATCTTTTCAATCTTACTTTAAAATTAAATGGGTTTCCGATAGCGAAAGCCACAGCAGAGTTGTCAAAAATTTTAGCGTTAACGGAGTCTGAATATGCTGATTTCTTAAAGTTAAAGAAGGAAGAAATCCTTGAATTTCACTTAAAAAAAAATGCCTATTACAGAGCTTTTATAGGTGATAAACCGATTGGAAAATGGGAAGATTTACCCATTATGCGGAAAATTGATTTCCAAAAACCACTTTTCAACCGATTGTCAGAAGGCTATACGGAGAAAACGGTGTATATCAATAAGACTTCGGGTTCTAGTGGTGATCCATTTGTTTTTGCTAAAGACAAGTTTTGTCATGCTTTAATTTGGGCCAATATTATGCGGCGGTTCCAATGGTACGGTCTTGATTTCAATCATTCCTGGCAAGCCCGTTTTTATGGGATGCCTCTAGATTTTATTGCCAATAATAAACTGCGTTTAAAAGACTTTTTGAGTCATCGGTATCGCTTTAATATATTTGATTTTTCGGATGCTGCTATGAAAAAAATGGTAGCGAAATTTCAAAGCACTGCTTTTGATTATATCAACGGCTATACGAGTTCTATTGTGTTGTTGGCGAAATATCTGAAGCAAGAAAACCTTTATTTGGATTCTATTTGCCCAACTTTAAAAGTCTGTATCGTTACCTCTGAAATGCTTTTTGAGGATGATAAAAAACTGTTAGAAGAGCGGTTCCGAGTTCCGATTATCAACGAATATGGTAGTGCTGAGTTGGACATCATCGCTTTGGAAAGTCCAGATGGGATTTGGAAAGTAAATTCCGAAACTTTATTTGTTGAAATTCTCGACGAAAACAATCAGGTTCTTCCTTATGGAAAAGAAGGCAAGATTGTCGTTACTTCACTCTACAACAAAGCGCATCCGATGATTCGGTATGAAGTGGGCGATATGGGGGTTCTGGATGAAAGAAGCACTTTGAAAAATCCTATCCTAAAAAAGCTAACCGGACGAACCAATGATGTAGCGCTTTTACCGAGCGGAAAGAAAGCACCCGGAATGACTTTTTATTCCATTACTAAAAAACTATTTGGAGATGAGGGCAATGTCAAAGAATTTGTAATTCTTCAAACTAAAATGGATACCTTCGAAATCGAATACACCAGTGAAAAGGAATTGACCAAACTCGAAATTACCAATATAAAAAACGTTTTGGATACTTATCTTGAAACAGGTTTGCAGTACCATTTTTCTCGGAAAGACAAAATTGAGCGAAGCAAAAGCGGTAAATTGAAACAGTTTAGATCGTTGGTCTAATTTTGGTCACATAAAATGGTTTGATGAATAATTGGGTTACTAGAAACCCCATCATACAGCAAAGCGACACAACGGTAGAAAATTTGTGAAACCTTCGATACACCGCAAAATTGTGTTTTAATAAGGACATTTTAGAAGCTGAAATGGAATTTTCTCTAATTCTATAAAACGCCAAACTTTCGGGAACAGGTTGTGCTACTCTTATTTTTTTTAACACGGTCAACCAAACCATCCAATCTTGTCTTTTTCGAATGCTGGAAACTGGGATTTTTCCGAAATAATCCACATCGTATATTCCGGTCAGATTCCCTACAAAATTGCAAAAAAATAATTGAAAATATCGGAGTTTTTTGGGAGCGGCAACTCTTTTATTTAATGGCAAACCAGCTTCGTCTATGCAATCGTAAAAAGAAAATGTAAACGGTAACAAGTGTCGTTTTAAAAAGTCGATTTGTTTTTCTAGTTTTTCGGGTTTCCACAAATCATCCGAATCTAAAAAGGCAATATACTTTCCTTTGGCTAAAGAAACGGCTTGATCTCGCGCTACTCCAGCACCAGAATTTTTACTCAATTTATAGAACAAGATTCGAGAATCGGCTTGAGCAAATTCAGTGACTATTTCTTCGGTAGCATCAGAGGAACAATCATCTACTACGATCATTTCCCAATTCGAATAGCTTTGATCTTGGACTGATAGTATCGTTTCGGCAATAAACTGCTCTGAGTTGAAGGAAGGAGTTATTATAGATACTAAAGGCGTTTCCATCTTAGTATGCTTTGTCTTCGCCTTTAAAAATATTAACGACGGTTTGTACAATAATCTTAATGTCAAGAATTAAGGACCAGTTTTCAATATAAAACACGTCATATTTGATGCGGTTTATCATGTCTTCATCAGTTTCAATTTCGCCTCGAAACCCTCTTACTTGCGCTAATCCTGTAATGCCAGGCTTTACATAATGGCGCACCATGTATTTTTTGATCTTATTACCATAAGCTTTGTTTTGTGACCACAAATGGGGTCTTGGGCCAACTACAGACATATCTCCTAATAAAACATTCAGAAACTGAGGCATTTCGTCAATACTGGTTTTGCGGATAAACTTCCCTATTTTGGTGACTCTTGGGTCGTTTTTAGATGCCTCTTTTTCGGTCGTCTTGTTAATGTGCATGGAGCGAAATTTATAGCAGAAAAACTCTTTTTCATCAATGCCAGGTCTACCTTGTTTAAAAAATATTGGACCTCGCGATTCGAATTTGATAAACAATGCAATAATTGGAATCATCCATGTCAAAAGGCCGGCAATTACTAATAAAGAAAAAACAATATCGAAGAGCCTCTTAAATGCTATAGCAATAGGGTCATGCAATAGTTTTTTTCTTAATGAAAGTACTGGGAAAACTTCATAATATTCAACAATAAGGTTCTTAGAAAAAATTTCCTTAGAATCTGGAATAAACTTAATTGTTTTACTATTTTCATCTGCAAACTCAACCAGCTCTTTAAGTTGAATATTGGTCATTTCGTTTAGTGAACAATAAATCTCGTCTACTTTATTTAGGAGGACATAGGCTTTCAGATCCTCCAATTTACCCTTGATATTTGGATTGTTTTTTTTATCTGAAAAATACCCTAAAAACCGGTATCCGTAATCGTTTCTAGTTTCAAAAAGTTCTTTTAGTCGGATAGATTCTGGTGTATATCCTACAATAACTGCATTTCTAAAATTACTACCGGTAACAATTCTATATTTCTTTAAATAATAAAACAACAAATACTTAAAAAGTGTAATCAAGGTAAAGCTTGATACTGTGAAGTATGCAATGGCTTTTCCACTAAAAAGCGTTTCTTTAGAAAAAGGGAAAAAAGCAATAATAACAAGTAAAAATAAAACACTTTGCTTAACTATTTTTGAGGTAATTTCAACCGGGGTAGTAAAACGATATACTTCATAAAACTTCACAAAGTACGCTATCAAAAACCAAGCAACTGTTTGATATGCAACATAATATAGTCCATTTATGTTTAATTCTTTAAAGAAAAAAAAGCAAAAAACGGTAATGACCAACAAGTCTAATAAAACACTTATTGGTCTAATATATTTAGAATATCTTCCCGTTTGAGCTGAGGTCATATTAGTGAATATATCCTGTAAAATCCTTGTGTTCTTCTTTCAAAAGCTCTTCAGTGGAAAGTGATTTAAAATAATCATAAGTAATCTTCATACCTTCCGCTCTTGAGACTTTCGCCTCCCAACCAAGTATTTCTTTAGCCTTGTTAGTATTGGGTTGACGTTGTAATGGGTCATTCATCGGCAATGGGTGATAGACCACTTTCTGTGTCGTCCCAGTTAGTTTGATAATTTCATCTGCGAAATCTTTTATTGTAATCTCGTCGGGATTACCAATATTAACAGGGTAAATATAATCGGAATGCAACAATCTAAAAATACCTTCAACTTGATCATCAACATAACAAAAAGAACGGGTTTGTGAACCATCACCAAAAATAGTTAAGTCTTCTCCTCGTAAAGCTTGACCAATAAATGCTGGAATTACTCGTCCGTCATTCAGGCGCATTCTAGGACCATATGTGTTAAAAATACGAACTATTCTAGTTTCTACGCCGTGAAATGTGTGATAAGCCATTGTAATTGATTCTTGGAAGCGTTTGGCCTCATCATAAACTCCTCTTGGGCCTATGGTGTTGACGTTTCCGTAATACTCTTCCGTTTGCGGATGTACTAATGGATCACCATATATTTCCGAAGTCGATGCAATTAGAATTCTTGCCTTTTTAACTCTCGCCAATCCCAAGAGATTGTGAGTTCCTAGCGAGCCTACTTTTAAGGTTTGAATAGGTATTTTTAAATAGTCTATTGGACTTGCTGGCGAAGCAAAGTGCAAAATATAATCTAAATCTCCTGGAACATGCACGAATTTTGTTACGTCGTGATGATAAAATTCGAAATTTTTTAATTTAAAAAGATGAGCAATGTTTTTTAAGTCTCCAGTAATGAGGTTGTCCATTCCTATAACAAAGTATCCCTCAGCGATAAAGCGGTCACACAAATGCGACCCTAAAAACCCCGCAGCTCCAGTAATCAATATTCTTTTCATGTTCTTTTTGTAAAGTTAATAGAAAGTATGCAAAAATAAACTAATCATCATAACGGCAAAATAAATATCAGTAAATAATTTGCTGATTTGAAAACGACTTCAAAAGAAGAAATAAGAGAAATTATAGTTAATTCTTGCTAGGTTCTTTAATTATGAATAAGAAACAAATTAACGGATATCAACTTTTTTAACCAAAACGAAAACATTGTTAAAATAGGCGGTTTTATCAACCGGTAAAATGGTTCCAAATATGCTTCCCATCGTATTAAAAATGAAAATGAATGGAAACAAAAAAAGATGCCTTACAAATTTATTCTCTGGAAGAATGTTCTTGATGTAATTGAGTTGAAATTGCGAAATTACAGTAACATAATTTCCTGACTTTGCATTTTCAATAATCTGAAAGCCATTTTTTTCGTACAGGCTTTTCAAGGCTGGGGTGGTGTATCTTGCAAAATCATAGGGCATCTCGTGCTCTTCCCACATAAAAGGAGTTGTAATCAATGCTTTTCCGCCTATTTTTAAAACGCGATTAAATTCTTTCAGCAATTCGTCTATATTAAAGACATGCTCAAGCACCTCCGTGCTTAAGATAGAATCAAATCTTTTTTCCTCAAATGGTATGGTCTTGCCGTCATAAAAAACATCAACCGTTTTTTGCTTATCTTCTCTCCCCTCAATCTTATAATCAACTCCAATATACTCATTTACGCTTCCAAAAAAAGATTTATAGGGTTTTGTTCCGCAACCAAAATCTAGAAGTGTTCCACTAAGATGATTCGCGTTTTTGGTAATAGCTTTCAATAAAGGTCTTCTAATTAAGAAGTTGTGATTTATGAAAAAACCTAAAATCCCTGGTTGAAATTTCTCCTTTTGAATTATTCTCTTTATTGATTCTGTATTCATTTATTTTTATTTGATTCGAATATACTATTTAAATAGTTTTAATTATTACAAACGTTCATATAAATAGCTTCTAGATCTTTGATGTTTTTCTTAATGTTGTAATTTTCAGAAAAAGAAATTTGCGCGTTTTTAGAAAAAAGTGTTAATAAATCATTGTCATTCAACAACAACTTTACTTTATCTGCAAAAGGCAAAATCTCATTTTGAGGAAGTATAAAACCATTATACCCGTCTTCAATCAAATCTCTATTTCCGTCGCAATCAGTAACCACGCAAGGTTTTGATAGCGCCAAACTTTCTATAATAGAATAAGGCATACCTTCATAGCGCGCCGTTGAAATATAAAATTTTGATCTACTAATAATATTAAAAACGTCTGTTCTGGCTGTCCAATCTAAAAGCGATACTGTTTTGGACATTTGCAGTTTTTGAATTAATTTTTTTACAGATTCCAATTGACCTACATGATGACCAACACCCATAATCACTAAATGGATTTTTCTTGTTTTATTAACTTCATGTAATGCCTCAATCATCATTTCGATGTTTTTTTGATAGGATGGACGACCAACTGTGCAAATGTATTCGTCCGGCCATGTTTTTTCGATTGACAATGGTTGGATCTCACTTATTGGTTCAATACAGTTGTTAAATACAATTGTGTTTATAGGTTTATAATTCGATTCTTCTATTCCTCTTTTTTGTTCTGAATTAGAAGAAGCCAACAAAATACTGTTCTTATTGGCCAACAATCTCTCAATGGTAATAAAAATATATCTTTTTATTTTATTTTGAGAACTTAAATAAGAAAATGCTTGAGGAGTATAAACGACTTTTATCCCCAATGCCTTGCCTACAATTTTACCAATAACTCCTCCCTTTGCGCTATGAGCGTGTATTAAATCCGGGCGGTCTTTTCTTAAAATAGCATAGGTCTTAAGAATTGCTTTCATGTCTTTCTCTGGGGAAATGTCCCGAAGTATTGACGTTTTATAATCCACAACTTGGCGGCCTTTGTCGTTAACAAAAGGGTGATTTGTATCCCTTTCGCCATGGATAATGATGTTCTCGAATGCGTCCGAATTCAAATTTTTCACAATCAATCTTAAAGAAACATCAACCCCACCTACACTGTGCAAAATATGCGCTATTTTTATTTTTTCCATTCTTTACAAAGCCTTTTGAGTAAATGCATTCTGTGTACTAAAAACCTATTGCAATTTCATTTATTCCCAAGAATAGCTAAATGAAATTTCAACTACTTCTTTAAACAAAGATTTTCACAGTAATAAGAGAAGAGAGACATTCTTCCTTAGCAATTTTAATACTGGGCTCAAATATATTAAGATTTTACTTTATAATGAAGTAAAATATCTCGTTAGAAAATGGAATCCTGATAATGTCATATTCTGACAATCCAAAATAGATTCCGAAAACAGGAAATACTTTTTTGAATTTGATTTGTAAAACTATACAACACAGCCTTAATGTTTGAAATTATTTACCCGTTTCTTTGGATTTATAAAATGTAATCCCGAATTTTGCCCGATTCAATTTCTTGCTATAACAAGAAAATTGTTGTATCCTGTTTCTAAATCATAACATTGTTTAATTAATAAAATGAAAATGAAAAAATTATTTATCATCGCTGCAATTGCTACTTCTGTGCTTGTCTCTTGTGACAAAAAAAAGGATGCTGCTGAAGCTAAGACTGATGTAGTAACTGTAAAAGAAGATACCTTAACCGATTTTGATCGTTTTGAAGGCAAAATAGTTATGGGTACAAACAATCAATGGTATTTGATAAAAGATGGCTTCCGTTGGAGAACTAATTCTGTAGAAGCTTCTGCTGATTATTTAAAAACACTTCCTGAAAGCCCCGATAATGTGGTGAAAAATGTTCCAATGACCACTTTAGAGCAATTCCCTGAGGCGGGAGAAATTTTGCCGAAACTTGTTTTTAAGAAAGATGAAATAAAAGCCGCTAAATAAGCGGTTTTTTTTTGTTCTTTATTCTATAGTGTAGGTTCAAGCTTGTTTCTAACTTGTAACCAATAGCTGCTAAAAATTGAAATCCAAAATCCACTGAACGCGATTCCGTCAAACCGAATTAGGAAATCATCCGTTAAATTTGAGATGAAAAATAAGATGAAAAACGAAATAATAATTGCGTTTCTTGTTTTATAACCCAGATAGCTAATGTTGAACATGTAAACTAAAACCATTAGCAACCCTAATATTCCAAATTTTAGTAACGAGTCTATAAACTGATTGTGAGTTTGAAATTTATATTTTGCCAAAAAGACTTGGTGTGTTTCTCTAAAATACTCGATTAGTTTCACTTTGCTGTCAGAGGCACCAACACCGAAAGGCAAATTTGCAACGGATAACTCCAGAGCCGATTTCCAGATAGATAAGCGAGTAACTAAAGAGCTATAAACTTCGATCTCTGGATGTTGAATTTCATCTAATTTTCCGATTTTATCGATATGCGAGATCATTGCCGTAGTGTATTTTTCTTTCATAAAAGTGTTTTTTCGAACATAAAAACCAAAAACAATTAGAGAAAAAACAGAAACAACAAGAATTGTTTTTTTTATTCTTTTATAATTTTTTTCATTATAAAATTGAAACATAAATACAACCCCAAAGCCTAAAAGCATTGACAACAAAGCCATCCTGGTATTTACAAACAACACTAAGAAAAAAGAAATAACAAAATTTAACAAAAGACACCCTTTTTTTAAGATTGACCTTTCCTGGCCAATTGCTTTGTTTAAGAAAAACAAGTTGCTGATAGCTACAAAAGCCAAATGCATATTTAGAGCTGGCGCATGAATACCAAAAGAGTTAGAAAAGACATATCCCATTTCCCATAAATCAACACCACTTAAGTATTTTTCTATTAATTCGGGTTTCACAATAACAAACCTAATAAAAAGAAGAAAAACGATTGAAGTTGTAGCTATACAATAGGACTTAAGTACTTTGTAAAAATTAATTCTATGGTAATTTCCTATAATAAATAAAGGAAAGACAAGTAAGGAAAGGCTTTTTTCAAGCGACTTGAGACCAAGCGCATAGGAATCGTTGTTCCAAAACATGACCATTTCCAACAGCAGTGGCGATGCAATGACCAAACCTATTTTTATGGCTTCTTTAGAATACTCTAATTTTTTCAGAAATACTAAATTAAATACTGCAAAAGCAATAATAATCCAAGTGCATGGCTTTCTAAAAATGATTGTTACCGCAATTAAAAGTACAAAAAAATTAAGCGTCTGGCTGAACCTTTTTTCTGAAATGGTCATAGTATAAGGCATAATAAATTAATGGTAAAAATCCCATTTTGTGGCGAATTGAAGTTCCTAAATCCGGTTCAAATACGCCCTGAACCATAAAATAAGCAAACAAAAGAAGTAATGTCCATAATTCGAATTGCCTGTTTTTCTTATCCTGCAAACACCGCGAAAGCCTGACAATCAAAATAGAAAACAACAGCAACTGGTATATGGCAAATACAAGAATTTGTGGCGAAAGGATGTGTTTAAGGTATTCAATTACCGGTACATTCACGGCCATAAATCCATATACAATTCCTAGCGATTCTCCATACCATGTGTTTTGTGGAATCGGTGATATGATAATCGAAGTGACATCTTTTTTCCATTGATCGGTATAGCCTTCTCTTGAACTTTGCGATAAGAATTCTCCTTTTACAACATTATGACTGAAAGACAAAAACATCGTTAGTAATAGTCCAGAAACAACCGTTCCGAAGGCCTTGTTTTTAAATTTAATAAAAGTAGCGCAATACATTCCGACAGCCAATATGGGTATGATCATATAATACTGCCTGAAAAATCCGAAACAAAAAATGAGTGCCAACGAGGTGATGATTTTGAATCTTGGTGTTTTATCAGACTTATACAGAAACACAATCATCGAGACATATAGAAAGGTAATGAACTCTTTAGTCGGCATCGACATGTACAGCGCCGTTAGCATCAGCGCGATATAAACCAACATATTCTTGAGATTGAATTTATCAAAATTAGAAGGAATACCGATTTTATAAAGAATATAAATTACAATCGGGTATTGAATCAATGTAAGAATCGGAAACGGCAAAAACTTCAAGCCGGTATACTTATAAAACGTGATGGCAAAAGGATAACTGCCTATCCAGCCGATTTCATGATAATGGTCGAAAACAATGATAATCGTGTCGTTGAAATATCTTTCAGGCAAAATCAATAATGACATCATGCCAATAATCAGATTGATGGCGAACAGCCCAAAAAACATTAATTTATTTTTCTTGATTATGGTTTTCATCGTGGTTAAACTTAATTAAATCAATGCCTACGTTAAAAAAACGGAAATCTTGTCTTTACTATATATGATAACGGCAGCAATAAAATTCCAAAAAAACATACTGACTGAATAGGCAATCGCTCCACCTACCATCCCATATCGAGGAACTAAATAGCGATTTAATAAAAAATTAAGGATCACTGCAAGGATTAAAATAGTTTGAAAAATATTTTGCCTTCCAGTCATGTTTAAATATACTTGTACCGCTCCGAACAAGGAACAGATACCTTGTCCAACAACTAGAACTAGTAAGGCCGATTTTGCTTCCAAATAATTCTTTCCAAAAAACCCTAAGATACTTTCAGCGAAAAAACATACAAACAATACTATTGGAAATGATAGTCCAAAAATTAGTCGAGAACTATTTCGCATTGTTTTTCTCAAGGCTGCCATATTGCCACTTGTAAAATATTCCGATATTTTGGTTGACACGGTAATTGTTACGGAATTCATAATCATGAGCAAAATAGTCATAAGTTTAACTGCAATGGCATAAAAAGCAACCGAAGCATCGCCCTTGTATTTTTTTATGAAAATAACATCAAAACTCATTAACAGAAAAATAGCCAAAGTACTAGTCGCCATTGGATATGATTTTTTTAAGATATAACCATACGAATAGTCATTTTTGGTGTCCATTATCACATTGCTATTTTTGAAAATTCTTACTATCATAATGGTGGAAATGATAGCGAGCAATACAAATCCAATCAAAAAAGTATCCACTAAGTACGATTCCTTTTTTACCGATAACAAGACTATTGAACCGAAAATAACTGAAAAATACTTAAAAGTATTTCTAAAAAGTTCAGCAATGTATACTGAATCTAAAGCCCTAAATACTTCGGTGTTAAAAAGGGTCATAGAATAAAAAAACAATATAGCCGTAGCTTTAAAGATTAATGGATAAGTCGTAGTATCTTGGAAAAAAAACTCTGTTATCAACCGCCCAACAACAAGAAGTAACACAAAAATAACTGTTGATGCCAAAAAAATCAAACAGCAGATTTTTTTATAAATACTTTTTAAATTATGATCATGTCCCTGACTCTTAAAAATTCCCGTAAAATACAACACCGATTGATCTGTACCTAAAATCGCAATACTTCCTACAACCAACAAGAATGTTCTTATAAAATCATATTGCCCAATTATTTTGGGAGCATAATTGTGTGTTAAAAACAAGGTAAAACCAAACAAAGTAACAATCCCTATAATTCTAAGAAACATTGTTTTTAGACTCTGTATAACAAAAGGATTGTTTCTGATTTTATTTAAAGATGCTATTCCAATTTTTAACATAGTGTTCTTTAGTAGCTAATAAAGTTGGGTTTGTTGTTACAGAAAGTACTTTCTAATTATTAAGGGCACTTATCTAGTGGAAAATGTGTCAAATTATGGTAATCAATCTCCAATCTTGATGTTGATTGTATTACTCCTTATAATTGCAATAATCGGGGGTAAAACTATAAAATAAATGTTTTATAATGCATTATTTTTGTAAGATATTCAAAATGCAGATAGAAAATTTGAACGCCATATTGCTTTCTGGGCAACTTATTTGTTTTATTCTTCATCATATCAGCTAATTAAATAGATTTTAGGTTGAATTGCAAACCCGTTTATGGTTTATTGTCTATTTTTTTGTTAAAAACCTGTTTATTTCAAAATCATTCCTAAAGTTCAATTATTCTCTCAATAGCCAAATATAGGTCAAAGATATGCTCACTCTAAATACTATAATTTTATGTAGCCACAATACTATTTTTTGTATAATAAAGTAGGGTATTCTAAATTTCATTTGTTCCTTCGCCTATTATCATCTTTACCTTACAATTATATGTTTTTTCGAAAAACTGTAAGTTATTAACAACTTATTGTCGAAATCTTGCATTTCATAGAGAATTTAGGTTTTGTATCGATAAAAAATACTTAGTTCTCATCATTTATATAATTTCACAGCCTTATTAATCAATACTTTAAAAAAGTCATGAAAAAAATTACCCCATTTTTTATCACTTTGCTTTTACTTTTCTTTTCAAATTCTGTTTTAAGTCAAGGCATCGTTATTAATGAAATTTTAACTGCCAATACTACTGTTAATCAAGATGAAGACGGTTCTTATCAAGATTGGGTAGAGCTCTTTAACTCTGGTGCTACTCCTTTGGATCTTACTGGCTACGGATTGTCAGACGATCCGCTATTACCTTACAAATGGGTTTTCCCTGCTGTCACTATAGCTCCTGGTCAATATCTGCTAATCTGGTGCTCCGATAAAAACAGAACCGATCCTGCTGGACCGCTACATACCAACTTCAAATTGAGTTCTGCAGGTGATATTATTACCTTGACCAATACGACGGGTACAGCCGTAGACTCTGTTCCTGCAACTACTCTTTTACAAAACGTATCTTACGGTCGTTTACCTAACGGTACTGGTCCTTTTGTATTCTTCTCCAATGTTACTCCAGCGGCAGTAAATGCCACCATTGGTTATAACGAAACGCTAAGCCCGCCGACTTTTTCCCAAGAAGCCGGGTTTTTTACCAATAGCTTCAATTTGACCTTGTCTACTGCAGTCCCTGGTGCTACTATTTTATATACACTTGACGGATCGGAACCTAAAGAATCGAATTTAGGCGGAACTACTTACAGTTATAAAAACCAATATCCGTTCTTGCCAGGACAAACTACCGGTCCGCTTTTAAATCAAAGTTTTACAACCTTACAATATAGTGCTCCGCTTACTATAGTAGATCGCACCTCGCAACCTAACAAATTGGCAGCCATTTCAACGACTACCGATTTTAACCCTTGGTGGATGCCAACAACCAATATTTTCAAAGGAACAGTTGTTCGAGCAAAATTGATCAAACCGGGTGCTTTAGAAAGCAAAACAGTGACAAAATCATATTATATTTCGCCACTTGGTGCTTCTAGATTTACATTACCAGTAATTTCCATTAGCGTGGATGAAAACAGACTTTTTGATTACAACCAAGGAATCAATGTGGCTGGTGTTGACTTCGACAATTGGAGAATTGCTAATCCAACATTAGAAACTCCAACGATTGGAAACGTTGCTAACTTTTTCAGAAGCGGTATCGCTGGAGAACAACCCATCAATTTTTCGTATTTTGTAAACGGTGCTGAAGTAGTAAACCAAGATGCTGGACTTCGTATTCATGGTGGTTCTTCCCGTGTGGCACAAAATAGATCGTTTGGGATTTTTGCGAGATCCGATTATGGAAATAATGCCATTACCTATAAATTCTTTAACGACAAAACCTATGATAGTTTTGCTGGTATTGTATTGCACAACTCTGGAAATGATTACAACCAAACTCTTTTTAGAGATGCTTTTTGCCAACGCTTAATGCGCCCTTTACACGTTTTAACGAAAGGATACCAACCTACCATTACTTTCATTAATGGGGAGTATTGGGGAATCATGAGTGTTCGTGATAAAGTAGATTCAGATTATTTTAAAAGAGTTTACAATATAAACGCTAATGAATTGGATCATTTAGAAAATGAAACCGTAATTGACAGTGGAGATTTTGTTGATTATCAAAATATGTTCAATTACATTTCAAACAATTCTTTAGCAGTTCAAGCGAATTATGATTATATCCAAACTCGATTGGATAAAGAAAATTTTAAAGATTATTACATCACGAATATCTTCTTAGAAAATGCCGACTGGCCTGTAAATAACATCCACTATTGGAGAAAAAGAACCGCTGGGTACGTTCCAAACGCACCTGAAGGTCAAGACGGAAGATGGAGATGGCTGGCCCACGATATGGACGATACTTTTGCCATCTCTAACAGCGATATCAATTTAAATAGCTTAGCTGCAGCTACCGATCCAAACGGACCGGATTGGCCAAATGCTCCATTCTCAACGTTAATTTTACGCAAACTTTTAGAGAACGACACTTTCAGATTGGAATTCATAAACCGCTTTGCAGATTTAATCAACACTTCATTTTCAACGTCGAATGTCTTAGGAACAATGGCTCAAATGAAATCGGTTCTTAATCCAGAAGCTCCGGAACAATTTGCAAGATGGAAAGCACCCGAAAACAACGGAGATTGGAATTATTTCTTAAACAATCAAACGAATTTTGCCAACCAAAGACCCGCGTTTCAAAGAAATCATATTCGTGAAAAATTTGGAATTGCGGCAAATATCAACGCTACATTAAATGTGTCAGATATTACCAATGGATACATTAAAATGAATACCATTGATATTAAAGACGGAACTCCTTCAATTACAGGAAACCCTTATCCTTGGACAGGAATTTATTTTTCAAACATTCCTGTAACCCTTAAAGCCATTGCGCTTCCTGGATACACGTTTAGTCATTGGACGGGAGCTTCTTCCAGTACCAATGCCGAAATCACAATCAATTCCGCTACTGATTTTAGCGTAACTGCCGTATTTACTCCGGAATTGGTTCCAACAAGTCATCCTGTATTCTTCTGGTTAATGTCGGCAGCCATTGCTAACAATACGCCGTTAGAAACTTTAAACAGCACATACAATTTGGGAAGTTCGACAGGATTAATTCAATACCAATCTTGCTTGGCTGGCTATCCATTCACTTCTCTTGATCCTAATTGGAGAAAAGCATCCATGGAAAGACGTAATAGTCCAACCGATATTAATTATATGCCAGAGGCCAACAACAACCTTCCGTTTAGCGTTAACGATATGAAAGGATTGCAAATTAAAGAGCCGTTTCAAAACGGAAGCCTTGAAAATACAATGGTATTTAATTTGCCAACATCTGGCTACAAAGACATCAAGTTTTCTTTTGCGGCGATCAATGAATTGACCAACGCTACTGCTATTGTTGTGGAATATTCTGTAAATTCAGGAACTCCCGTTTGGATTACAACTGGTTTGGCTAGCAGCTCCTTGCCTCTAACGGCAGCATTTCAATTGTTTGAAGTTGATTTAGCAACGATTCTAACAGCCAACAATAATCCCGATTTCAAAATTCGTTTGCGTTTTGCGGGTACTAATATGACTGCTGATACAGGAGCAAGAATTACCTTTAACAACATTGCTTTAAGCGGTATTCAATTGCCTTTGACAACCGTATCCAACAATGCTGTTAAGTTCACTGTTTTCCCAAATCCTTTTGTGGATGTCGTGAATGTTATCGGCGTGAATGAAACTCAGAAGGTGGGGTATAAAATATTTACTATCGACGGAAAATTGATCAAAAACGGGGAATTAGAAAATGCTCAAGCCAATCTTTCTGATTTACCACAAGGAATTTATGTGATGCAATTGCTTTCTGATGGTAAAATAGAAAACAAAAAAATTATCAAGAAATAAACGATTAGAAATACTCTTACAAAAACTAAAATGGAGCTAATACAACGTGTTAGCTCCATTTCTTATTCCAAAAAGTAAAAAACACCTTTCATCGAGAATTTGTGTTTTCTAACGACAAAAAATGTCTGTTGGTCTTTGAATCTCTAACTTTATAGGATAACTTAGTTTTTGTATGAAAAATTTTACTTTAGCGATATCCGCCTTTTTGTTACTTGCCTTTTGTGAAAAAAGTGTTGGACAATCCATTGTCATTAATGAAGTTCTTTCTTCTAATACTTCTTCCGTACAAGATGAAGACGGCAGTAGAGAAGATTGGATTGAACTTTACAATAAAGGAGCTGTATCGGTAAATCTATTAGGATACGGGTTAAGCGACGATGGTGCTTTGTTGTTTAAATGGACGTTTCCGAATGTTTCCATTGCCCCTGGTCAATACTTACTAATTTGGGCTTCGGACAAAAATCGCTCTGTAGCTGGTAGTCCTTTACATACCAATTTCAAAATAAGTTCTAGCGGCGAAACGATTTATTTAACCAATACAAGTGCCGTCACCATTGACTCCGCGCCTCCTGCCAATTTACAAGCCGACATTTCTTATGGCCGTTATCCGAACGGTACTGGTCCCTTTGTTTACTTTGGAACCCCAACACCCAACGCCGTGAATGCTGCTGCTGGATATGCTGGTAATCTTAGTCCTCCCGTTTTTTCTCAAAACAGTGGTTTTTATACGACCAGTTTTAATTTGACGATTTCTTCGCCAGACGCTGGCACCACAATTCTGTATACACTCGACGGCTCTGAACCCGATGAAAACAACTTAAGCGGAACGACCTATTCTTATAAAAACAAATACACAGAATTCCCTGGGCAAACTGCTGGGCCACTTTTAACCAACAGCTACCAAACGAATCAATATTCAGCGCCATTAACAATAGTAGACCGATCTTCGCAACCAAATGATGTTTCTGCCATTTCATCTACGTACAGTTACAGCCCAGCTTACCTGCCGTCAAGTCCCGTTTTTAAAGGCACCACCATTCGGGTTAAAGTCATCAAACCCGGTTATTTATCCAGTCGCGTGGTCACAAGGAATTACTTTATTACTCCGTTGGGGAGTGCTAAATTTTCGTTGCCAGTAGTTTCCATAAACCTAAATGAAGATCGCTTTTTTGAATACAATAACGGCATCTATGTCGCTGGAAAAGACTTCGACACCTGGAGAGCCGCCAACCCAAATGGTTCGGCAAGTGGCAGTCAGGCCGGAAACTATTATCGCGAAACCGATGCCGAGCGCAATGGCAATATCAGCTATTTCGTAAATGGCGTAGAAGTAATCAATCAGGATGTAGGCTTGGCCATTCGAGGTGGCGTTTCCCGAAGATTCGAAAGCAAATCACTCACGGTTTATGCACGTTCCGTTTATGGAGACAACGATTTGAGTTATAAGTTTTTCTCTAATTTACCCTATACCAATTACGAAAGATTGACATTGTCAAATTCGGGTGGCGACTTCAAAAGCACTATGTTTCGCGATGCATTGAACCAAGATGTTTGTAAAGAATTGAACCCGGAGAAAGAAGCCTACCAGCCTTCCGTAGTATTTGTGAATGGCGAATATTGGGGTATTTTGAACATACGTGAACGATATGATGACAACTATTTTAAACGAGTTTACAATACCACCGCCACTGATTTCTTAACCAATGACGCCGTTCCATCAGAAGGCGATGCGACACATTACAATGCTATGATTAGCTATTTGAATTCGAATTCAATGGCTGTTCAAGCGAATTACGATTACATCAAAACCCAACTCGATCCCGATAGTTTTACCGATTATTATATTTCCAATATCTTTTTTCAAAACGAAGATTGGCCCAACAACAACTTGTTCTATTGGAGAAATAAAATTGCAGCTTACAACCCTTCCGCTCCTTATGGTTTGGATGGAAGATGGCGTTGGTTGTACCATGACATGGACAATACTTTTTCTTTTGTCTCAGGAGATTACAATTCAAACACATTGGCAACAGCTACTTCCGCCAACACCAATTCGTTGAATCCAGCGTATTCCACTTTAATTCTTCGAAAGTTATTGGCGAATACTTCTTACAAAAATGACTTTATCAATCGATTCGCAGATTTGTTGAACACGTCGTTCTTATCTGCTCGAATAAAATCTAAAATTGATGTCTTAAAAGCAGTCATTTATCCAGAAATTCCAAATCAAATTGCACGTTGGAAAAACCCTGCTTTACTCAGTGATTACGACTACGATATCAATTATGAAAAAACATTTGCCGACGAAAGACCGGCGTTGCAGAGAAACCACATTCGCTCTGTTTTTTCGATTTCTGCCAACATCAACGCGACTTTAGATGTATCCAATGCAATTCACGGGTATATCAAAATGAACACCATCAACATTCTGGATGGAACTCCCGGAATAACTGGAAATCCATATCCGTGGACGGGAATTTATTTTAAAAATATTCCGGTAAAACTAAAAGCCATTGCTAAACCAGGCTATCTTTTTAGTCATTGGACAGGTGCTTCAACTAGTACTACCGATGAAATAACCATTACACCTTCCGCTAATTTTTCTATAACGGCAGTTTTTGTAGCCGATACCACCACAGAAGTTTCGGTACCAATCTATTTTTGGATGATGAACGGTTCCATTGTAAATGGCGCGCAACTGACATCGTTGAATTCTACTTACGAATTGGCCGCAGATGGAGTAATCCAATACCAGTCGTGTCTTGCCGGCTATCCCTATGTTTCTGGAAATCCAAATTATGGAAAGGCCTCGATGGAAAGACGAAACAATCCAACTACGATTAACTACCGCCAAGCTGTTAATGGCAACCTCGCGTACGCCTCTAGCGATATGAAAGGGCTACAAATCAAACAACCTTTCCAAAGTGGTGGATTAGAAAACACGATGGTTTTTAATTTTTCAACCGCTGGTTATAAAAAAATTAAGTTTTCTTTTGCTGCTGTCGATGAAGGCGCTGCCAGCGGAATTACTATTGACTACGCCACCAATGCCGGAACTCCAGTATGGACAACAGCCGGATTATCCTCGACATCATTGCCTTTGACAAGCACTTATCAATTATTTCAACCCGATTTTTCTTCAATAGCTGCAGTAGATAACAATCCTAATTTCAAAATCCGATTACGATTCACCGGATCCAATATGACTGCCGACCTTGGAGCAAGAGTAACTTTCAACAATATTGCTGTGGATGGTGTAAAACTGCCACTATCTTATCCTTCACCAAATATCTATACGGTAGGCACCGCCATTGTTAATTTAATTCCTACCGTTACAGAAACTATTACAAATTATAGTGTTTCACCTAGTTTACCCGCTGGATTACTTTTGAATGCGACCACTGGAGTGATTTCTGGAACACCGACTGCTGTTGTGGCGGCTTCAACCTATACCGTTACTGCAACCTATGCTTCTGGTAGTTTGACTTATGGTATTTCTATTGCTGTAAACAGTACCGCTCCAAATAATTTGAGCTATCCTTCTCCAAACGTATTTACTGAAAATACAGCTATTTCTAATTTGAATCCGACCGTTTCTGGAGGTGCCGTATTAAGCTATAGCATAACACCTGCTTTGCCAAACGGATTGGTTTTAAATGCTACTACTGGAGTCATTTCGGGGACACCAACTGTAGAATCTGCCATGACAACTTATACGATCACGGCTAGTAATTCTGGCGGTTCGACCACTTTTGAAATCGTTATTACCGTTAATGAAAGAGCTCCAAATTCTTTAAGTTATACTTCACCAAATGTATTTACTAAGAATACTGCGATATCCAATCTAAATCCGAGTCATTCCGGTGGATTTGTGTCGAACTATTCGGTGACTCCGAGTTTACCTTCGGGATTACTTTTCAATAGTTCAACTGGTGTCATTTCGGGAACACCTACTGTAATTTCTAGTACGGCAACCTATACGGTTACAGCAAGTAATTCGGGTGGTTCGACTTCTTTCGGAGTTGTGATTACGGTGAATGATGTGGCGCCGAGTGCACTAAGTTATTCGTCTCCCAATGTCTTTACCAAAAACACGACTATTACTGACTTAAGTCCGACGGTGTCTGGTGGCACTGTCCTCAGTTACAGCATCAGTCCTAGTTTGCCTAATGGATTACTTTTCAATACTTCAACGGGCATTATATCCGGAACGCCTTCTGCCCTTTCTAATACGGCAACCTATACTGTTTTGGCAACCAATTCTGGAGGTTCTAGTTCTTTTGGAATCGTTATTACGGTTACTGATATTGCGCCTAATTCCTTGAGTTATTCCTCGCCAAATATTTTTACAAAAAACACGACTATTAGCAGTCTAAATCCAACGGTGTCGGGCGGACTAGTTTCAAGTTACAGCATCAGCCCTAGTTTGCCTAGTGGATTAACTTTTAATACCAGCACTGGAATTATATCCGGAACACCAACTGTGGTTCGAAATACCGCAACTTATACTGTTACAGCTTCCAATTCTGGGGGTTCAACTACCTTTGGAGTAGTAATAACCGTTAATGATATTGCGCCGAATTCCCTTAGTTATCCATCGCCGAATACGTTTACCCGAAACACAACGATTACTAGTTTAAATCCTAGTGTTTCTGGGGGAAGTGTTTCCAATTATAGTATTAGTCCGAGTTTGCCTTCTGGTTTGAATTTCAGTCCAATTAATGGTCGAATTTCTGGAACGCCTACTTTAATTTCGGGCACGAATACTTATACCGTTACTGCTATTAATTCTGGTGGTTCCACTTCTTTTGGAGTGATCATTACTGTAAATGATATTGCACCAAGTTCGCTCAGTTATGCTTCTCCAAATGTGTTTACAGTTGGAAGTACCATTAGTAACTTAAATCCAACCGTTTCGGGCGGAACCGTCTTGAGTTACAGTATAAGTCCAAGTTTGCCTGTAGGGTTAAATTTTAATACTGCTTCCGGTAGAATTTCTGGAACGCCAACTGCGGTTTCGAGCACGGCTACTTATACCGTTACTGCTACTAATTCGGGTGGGTCGACTTCTTTTGGGGTTGTAATCACCGTTAATGATGTGGCGCCGAGTGCTCTTAGTTATCCTTCTCCAAATGTTTTTAGTGCTGGAACAACTATTTCAAGTTTATTTCCTTCTTTTAGCGGTGTTGTAAATGGCTTTAGCATCGCGCCAAGTTTACCTTCTGGTTTGAATTTCAATTCCACGACTGGTGTGATTTCTGGAACGCCTTCTGCTGTTTCTAGCACCA
>Ga0209023_10000121_pt1 | contig 134918 bp, 124 predicted proteins | sample LakOneMetagenome_FD_187468 | JGI IMG/M metagenome (GOLD analysis project Ga0209023, IMG submission 187468) | Freshwater and sediment microbial communities from Lake Erie, Canada (SPAdes) (version 2) | ecosystem: Environmental > Aquatic > Freshwater > Lentic | place: Lake Erie, Canada...
CCCCCGCTACCAGTTTCTAAGTAATCGAGCGTATGCGAAATTACTCGGGCTTATTCCTGATGAGTTGTTATGCATCAAGAAAACCGGAACCTGGATGTACCGGAAAGGGGCCTTATGGCCCTTTTTTGTTTTCGTAATTTGGCAAGTGAGAAGTGTTATGAGCAATAAAGCGGATGAACTGATAGCAATGCTGACACCCACGGTGGAAGCGCTGAAATTGGAATTACTGGGAATCGAGTTCGCTCAATCCGGTAGTCGCGCCTTGTTGCGTCTTTATATTGATGCCGAAGGCCGTTTGATCAATATCGAAGATTGTGAAGCCGTCAGTCGCGAAGTCGCTGCTATTCTGGATGTGAATGATCCGATCAGCAGCAACTACACGCTTGAAGTGTCATCACCCGGTCTTGATCGTCCGTTATTCAAGCCTGAGCACTTCACCCGTTTCATTGGTGAGCAAGCCAAAGTCAATTTGCGTTTGCCACAGAATGCCCGTCGTCGCGTTCAGGGCCGCATTGTCAAAGTCGAGGGTGAAATGATCACCATCGCCGAAGACAAAGCCGAATTTGAAATCGCGTTCGACAACATCGAAAAAGCACGTCTGGTTCCCGATTACGTTGCACTGGGGCTGGCCGAATCGAAAGAAAAGAAACCTGAGCGCGGTTCACGCCGTCGCAAAGACCCACAACCTGACTAAGTTCAAGGCCTAAAGCCTTTGATGGAGCGGTAACATGAGTAAGGAATTATTGCTGGTAATGGAAGCGGTCGCCAATGAAAAAGGCGTAGCGCGCATCGTCATTATCGAAGCTATGGAAGCGGCCCTGGCATCGGCGGCTAAAAAGCGTTATCACGACGAAGATGTCGCCGTGCGCGTTTCCATCAATCCTAAAGATGGTACTTATGAGACCTTCCGCCGCTGGGAAGTTATCGCCGACGATATCGTCATGGAATCACCGGACCGCATGATCCGCATGATGGATGCCGTTGATGAAAAGCCCGATGCGCAAATTGGCGAATTCATCGAACAGCAAATCGAGAACCCGGAATTTGGCCGGATTTCCGCACAGGCTGCCAAGCAAGTCATCGTCCAGCGCGTGCGCGAAGCCGAGCGTGCCCAGGTGCTTGAAGCCTGGGCTGACCGCGTTGGCGAATTGATCAATGGTGTTGTCAAACGTACCGAACGCGGCAATGTCTACGTCGATCTCGGCGGTAACGCCGAAGCAGTGATTCCGAAAGACAAAGCGATTCCCCGCGACGTTCTGCGTCCCGGCGATCGCGTACGCGGTTATCTACTTGAAGTGCGCCCGGAAACCCGCGGCCCGCAATTATTTATCTCGCGCAGTGCCCCTGAATTCATGATCGAATTATTCAAACTCGAAGTGCCGGAAGTCGGCCAGGGTTTGGTGGAAATCAAGGCGGCAGCCCGTGACCCGGGCGATCGCGCAAAAATCGCCGTGCTGGCACACGATCACCGCACCGATCCAATCGGCGCCTGCATCGGTATGCGCGGTTCGCGCGTACAGGCCGTATCGAACGAATTGAATGGCGAACGCGTTGATATCGTTTTGTGGTCGGATAACCCGGCGCAATTCGTCATCAATGCCATGGCGCCGGCTGAAGTGCAGTCAATCATTGTCGATGAAGAAAAACATTCGATGGACATTGCCGTTGCCGAAGATAAATTGGCGCAAGCCATCGGCAAGGGTGGTCAAAACGTCCGTCTGGCCAGCCGTTTGACCGGATGGCAATTGAACGTGATGACGCAAGATCAGGTCAGCGCAAAAAGCGATGCCGAACAAGCAACCGCGCGCCAGTTGTTCATGGCGAAGATGGAAGTGGATGAAGAAATTGCCGGCATCCTCGTGGCTGAAGGCTTCAGCACCGTCGAAGAAATTGCCTATGTACCTGCTGCGGAATTGCTGGCCGTGGAAGGCTTCGATGAAGATATCGTCGAAGAACTCCGTGCACGTGCCCGCGATGCATTGCTCAACGATGCGCTGGCGGTCGAAGAAGGTATCGAAGACCACAAACCGGCGGAAGATTTGCTCGCAGTGGAAGGCATGGACGAAGCGACGGCCTACGCCATTGCAGGCCATGGCGTCATCAGCAAACAGGATCTGGCCGATTTGGCGACATTCGAATTGCTGGACATGGTGGAAATTGACGAAGCGCGCGCATCGGCTTTGATCATGGCGGCGCGTCAGGAATGAAACACCGGTTCAATTGATTAGTACTGTAATAGAACGGGCTTCGGCCCCACACAGGAAACAAAAAACATGTCTGAAGTCACCGTAGGTTCACTGGCGAAAGTGCTTGGAATGCCCCCTGAAAAGTTGCTGGAGCAACTCGCAGGTGCGGGCATGACATTCAGTGGGCCAGATCAGGTGGTCAGTAGTACCGAGAAAATGAAACTGCTCGGTTTCCTGCGCCGTACCCATGGCAAAGATGAAAAAACCACCGAAAGCGAAGCACCCAAGCAGATCACGCTCAAACGCCGCACGGTTGAAGAACTGACGGTAAGCGCAGGCAAGGCGAAAACCACCGTTTCGATTGAAGTACGCCAAAAACGTACCTATGTAAAACGCGATCAGATTGAAGCCCCGCAAAGCGACGAGCGTGAAGATGCATTGCGTAAACTGGAAGTTTCCAATTCCCGCAATCAAGCCGAAAATGCCGCTCTCAGCGAGCGCGACCGTGCCCGTCGTGATGAGGAAGCCAAGCGCCTTGCCGTCATTGAAGAAGCTGCCAAGGCTGCCCGCGAAGAAGCCGAAAAAGTAGTTGCAGCCGTTGTCGCTTCCAAGCCCGATGAAGATACGGCCGCCAAAGCGAAGCCGGTGGATAAACACGCGCCGCGTCCGCAAAGAACAGAAGCTCCACGCCGCGACAACACCGTCGCGCCGAAGAACAACAATAATGCTCCGAGCAAAACGCCTGCCATCAAGCACAAGCCACGCGGCTCCCACGCGATGGTCGATAACGAAGGTGAAGATGATGCAGCCGCCCGTTTCGCAGCGGGTCAATTACACCTGACGGCCGATGAGCGCGCGCGTCGTTCGGCCGGCAATCGCAGAAAACCGAAAGTCAAAGTCGTTGAAGCATCACGCACGGCTACCGGTCAGCATGGTTTCTCGAAACCGACCGCTCCGGTTTTGCGCGAATTGTTTATTGGCGACAGCATCATGGTCAGCGAGCTGGCCAACAAATTGGCAATGAAGGGCGGTGAAGTTGTCCGTGCACTTTTCAAAATGGGCGTGATGGCGACAATCAATCAAGCCATTGATCATGACACTGCCGTTCTGGTCGTCGAAGAACTCGGCCACAAAGCGACCAAGGTCCAGGAAGACGATGCCGAAAGCGCATTGGAAGCCGTGAAAGTGGAAGTGCAGGGCGAACAAAAAACCCGTCCGCCTGTCGTCACGATTATGGGTCACGTTGACCATGGTAAAACTTCCCTGCTCGATTACATTCGTCGCACGAAAGTGGCTACCGGCGAAGCGGGTGGTATCACACAACATATTGGCGCTTATCATGTTGAAACCGAGAAAGGCGTTATTTCCTTCCTCGATACTCCCGGTCACTCGGCGTTTACATCGATGCGTGCCCGCGGTGCAAAACTGACCGATATCGTGGTGCTGGTGGTGGCTGCCGATGACGGCGTGATGCCACAAACCATTGAAGCGGTAAATCATGCGCGCGCCGCCAAAGTACCGTTGCTGATTGCGGTCAATAAAATGGATAAACCCGAAGCCAATCCCGATAACGTCAAACAAGGTTTGGTCGCATTGGAAGTGGTGCCCGAAGAATGGGGCGGCGACGTGCAATTCGTTCCGGTATCGGCAAAAACCGGTATGGGTATCGATGCATTGTTAGATGCTATTTCGGTTCAGGCCGAAGTGATGGAGTTGAAAGCGGTCTATGACGCGAAGGCAACCGGCGTCGTGATCGAATCGGCTCTGGACAAAGGCCGTGGCCCGATTGCCACCGTGCTCGTGCAACAAGGTACCTTGAAGAAAGGCGATTATCTCGTTTGCGGCGTGCACTACGGTCGCGTTCGTGCCTTGTTCGATGAAAACGGCAAGCAAACCGAAGCTGCCGGTCCTTCCATTCCCGTGCAAGTGCTTGGCCTTTCCGGTGTGCCGGATGCCGGTGATGATTTCGTCGTGGTTTCCGATGAGCGCCTGGCGAAAGACGTTGCCCAGCAGCGTGATGCCAAACGTCGTGAATCGCGTCTGGTTACCTCTGCCGGCAGCCGCATGGAAGACATCATGGCTTCCATGGGTCAGGACAGCGGCATACAGACTCTGAACATTCTGGTGAAAGCCGATGTACAAGGTTCTGTGGAAGCCCTGCGTCAATCGCTGACGGCCTTGTCGAACGAATTGATTCGTATCAACGTCATCAGCTCGGGCGTCGGCGGCATTACCGAATCCGATGCCACACTGGCTTCGGCGGCGAAAGCGGTCATTATCGGCTTCAATGTCCGTGCCGATGCCACCGCCCGCCGCATTATCGAAAGCAATGGTCTGGACCTGCGTTACTTCTCGATCATTTACGATGTTATCGATCAGGTAAAACAAGTCGCCTCCGGTTTGCTGGGCAAGGAAATCCGCGAAGAAATCATCGGTATCGCCGAAGTACGCGACGTTTTCCGCAGCTCGAAATTCGGTGCGGTTGCAGGTTCGCTGGTTATCGAAGGTTCGGTCAAGAAGAACAAGCCTATCCGCGTGCTGCGTAACAGCGTCGTGGTTTTCGAAGGCGAACTGGAATCCCTGCGCCGCTTCAAAGACCTCGTTGAAGAAGTTAAAAGCGGTACCGAATGCGGTATTGCCGTTAAAGCCTACAACGACGTCCAGCCTGGCGATCAAATTGAATGCTTCGAACGCATTGAATTTGCACGGACGCTGTAAGACTGATGGCAAAAAAGAGCTTTCATCGTACCGATCGCGTCGCATCACAATTGCGACGCGATTTGGGTTTGATCGTCCACGCCGCCGTGCGTGAACATGGCCTGCCCTCGGTCAGCGTTTCCGACGTGGAAATCACCCGTGATATGGCGCATGCCAATGTCTACGTGACTGCATTGCTGGGTGACAAGGGCCCGGTTGCCGTAAAGGCATTGAAAGAACTGGCGCCGCAACTGCGTTACAAACTCGCGCATGCTGTGCGTATGCGCCATGTGCCGGAGCTGCACTTCATGTATGACGATTCAGTAGACAAAGGCGAGAAGATCGAAGCTTTGCTGCGTGAATTGCCGGAATCCGATCGTGTGGCCCCGCCCGAGCAAGATGACCCGGAAGATTCGGACAATACCGGGTCCTAATCCGCCGATTTTCCGGCAATAAAAACATAACGCACTACGGGTCTATCCGTTAAACTCTTGCATGGATTTTTCTCGAGCCTGCAAGAATTTCGAATGCTGAAAACAATAAAAAATATACCCGGCTTGTCGTCTGGTTCTGTGCAAGAAACTTCGCGCGTCAATGGTCTGGATACCTTGCGATCCGTCGCTATCGTTTTAGTATTCATGTATCACTATCAGGTTTTCGTCAGCCATGAAGCCACGTTTGGCTGGGGCAGCACGGTCGGCTGGGTTGGTGTCGATTTGTTTTTTGTTTTGAGCGGCTATCTGATCGGCAATCAAATATTTTCCGGCATCGCAAAAGGCCAACGGTTTTCACTGAGGTTTTTTTATGCGCGCCGTTTCCTGAGAACTTTACCAAACTACTATTTCATTCTGGCGCTCTATTTTTTGCTGCCAGCTTTGATGGGCGGCAAGGAGCCGCCGCCATTGTGGAAATTTTTGCTCTTCGTGCAAAACATGTGGCTAACACCCGGCACGGCATTTTCACATGCATGGTCGTTGTGTATTGAAGAGCAGTTCTATTTGTTGTTCCCGCTATTGGTGGTGTTGGGTTTGCGTTTGGCGAAAACGGTCAAGACTGGCTGGTGGCTACTTTTATTGCTGGTGATTTTCGGAATCACGATACGCAGTTTCTTTTGGCTCGGTTATGGTCTCGAGTCTGGCAATATCGATGCCTATTACCCGAATGTCTATTATTCGTCGTTCTGCCGATTCGACGAGTTTTTGCCGGGTATCGCGGTAGCAATGCTGAAAAATTTCCATCCCGGGATATGGAGCAGGCTTGTCACAAAAGGCAGCTTGTCGTTCTGGTTCGGAATGCTGGCCTCCGGTTTGATGCTGTACGGCGTTAACGAGTTTTACTATATTGAAAACTACGGTTACGGCTATTTCATGTCGGGTTTTGGCTATTCACTTTTGGCAGTGGCGTTTTCCATCCTGCTGATTTCAGCCTTGAGTCCGGGCTCATTGTTACATCGTTTGAAGATTCCCGGAGCTGCCAGGCTGGCAGCCTATTCGTATGCCATTTACCTGTCGCACAAGCCGCTGGCTTTTATCCTGAAAAATATTTTAGAACCCTATCAGTTGCCGTCCGCGCTGTTGGTCATGATTATTGCCAGCGCCTGTGTTCTTGTCGGTTGGCTAATGTATCGATTCATCGAAACACCGTTCATGCATTATCGTGCTGAAAAATTCCCCGGTAATTTTGTAAAGACCAACTTTGATTCCTCCGCTTACAGCCGGCAAATAGCATCATGAATAAACGGCCGCGCACCATATTCAGAAACATTGACGGCATTGTTTTGCTCGATAAGCCACAGGGGCTGAGTTCCAACCAGGCATTGCAGCGTGTACGTCATTTGTTTCGCGCCGAGAAAGCAGGGCATACCGGCAGCCTCGATCCGCTGGCTACCGGCTTGCTTCCGATCTGTCTGGGGGAAGCGACAAAAATCGCCGGCATTTTGCTGGGAAAAAACAAAGCCTACGACACCGTTGCAAAACTTGGCGCCACAACCGACACCGATGATGCCGATGGTCAGGTTTTATTGAAACGGGATATTCCGGATTTCAATATCGAAACAGTTCAAGCGTTACTGAAAAATTTCATTGGAAAAATCCGGCAGCGCCCGCCTATTTATTCCGCACTGAAACAGGGCGGCGAGCCGCTGTATGCGAAAGCACGCCGTGGTGAAACTATCGAAGTGCCGATGCGTGAAGTGGATGTCGAAAGTATCGAAGTCACCGGTATCAACGAAGATGAAATTTCACTTCGCATTGTTTGCGGTTCGGGAACCTATATTCGCAGCATCGTTCGCGACCTGGGCGAACTGCTCGGCTGCGGCGCACATGTGAAAGTACTGCGTCGTCTTTGGGTTGCTCCCTTCATCCAGCCGCAAATGTCGACGCTGGAAGAGTTAATCGGATTGGCCGGGCAGGGTGATGCGGCGCTTGAAGCCCTGGTGTTGCCCATCGAAACCGGTTTGGCCGGTTGGCCCGTGCTGGGGCTGGATGAAGCGCAAATCAAACGTTTTGGCCAGGGCCAACGATTGCTTATTGCCGATTGCCAGATACTGGGGGATGTGAACGTTTGTGACCAGACCGGCCGTTCCCTAGGTCTGGCGAGCCTTGACCAATATGGGGTTTTGCAGGCAAAGCGGCTATTTAGATGGGCTGCGTTGAGTTAAACAGGCGGTCCCGGCCTGCCTGCAGGGCTTATAAAAAGTTAACAAACCCTTGTTCGAAAAGCCTGCGGGCCGCTATAATTGACAGGCTTGATTGGGCCTTTTCCAATCAGGTATTCCCCATAACCGGCGAATGTTGCGGTGCGCTCATCCACTAGTGATGACGTTCCTGCGAATTACGCATCTTAGAGATATTAAAAATGGCAGTTGATACCCAAAAAATCATGACCGATTTCGGACGCGTTGCGAACGATACCGGCTCCCCTGAAGTACAAGTTGCATTGCTCACCGCACGCATCGAACACCTGACCGAACACTTCAAAGCACACAAGCACGATAATCACTCACGTCGCGGTCTGCTGAAAATGGTCAATACACGTCGCAGCTTGCTGGCATATTTGAAAAAGAAAGATGGCGAACGTTATAAAACCTTGATTGAGCGTTTGGGTTTGCGTCGTTAATAAAGAGATACCGTGCGGCGCAGAAATGCGCCGCATTTTTTTTAGGCATAATTTTTAGAAATAAATCCGGAAGACAGGGTGTGTTCCGGAATACATTGAGATAAGGAAGATAATCGTGGCGAAAGTAACTAAGACATTCCAATACGGCCAACATCAGGTCACTCTTGAAACGGGCGAAATTGCACGTCAAGCCAGTGGCGCAGTGATCGTCAAAATGGCTGATACCGTGGTGTTAGTCACCGCTGTCGGTAACAAAAATGCGAAAGAAGGCATGGATTTCTTTCCGCTTACCGTTGATTACCAGGAAAAATTCTACGCCGGTGGCCGTATCCCGGGTGGCTTCTTCAAACGTGAAGGCCGTGCCACCGAACGCGAAACACTGACCTCGCGCCTGATCGATCGTCCAATCCGTCCGCTATTTCCGGAAGGCTTCCGTAACGAAGTTCAGGTAATTGCTACCGTGCTTTCGATGAATCCGGAAGTTCAGGCCGACATCCCGGCCATGATCGGCACCTCGGCAGCATTGATGTTGTCAGGCGTTCCATTCGCCGGCCCTATCGGTGCAGCTCGCGTAGGTTTCGCGAATGGTCATTATTTATTGAACCCCAGCATCACCGAGCTCACCACATCGCAACTTGATTTAGTCGTTGCCGGTACCGCGAATGCGGTCTTGATGGTGGAATCGGAAGCGAAAGAATTGTCCGAAGAAATCATGTTGGGCGCAGTGATGTTTGGCCACCAGCAACAACAAGCAGTTATCAACGCCATCAATGAATTCGTTGCCGAAGTCGGCGTCGAAGCCTGGAAATGGCAAGCCCCGGTTGCAAACGACAACATGATCGCTACCTTGAAAGAGGCTATTGGTGATCGTTTGTCAGCCGCTTTCCAGATTCGCAACAAACTCGAACGTCGTGATGCAATTTCTGCACTGAAAAAATCGGTCATGGAATCCATCAAAGATGCCGCTGAAGCCAATGCCTGGAATGCCGGTGAATTGAGCAAGGAATTCGGCGAACTGGAATACAGCACCATGCGTGCTTCGGTGCTGAATACCAAAATCCGCATCGATGGTCGTGACCTGAGCACCGTGCGTCCAATCAGCGTGCGTACCGGCGTGTTGCCGCGTACCCATGGTTCGGCACTGTTTACCCGCGGTGAAACCCAGGCTCTGGTCGTATTGACGCTCGGTACCGCCCGCGATGGCCAGGTCATCGATGCCGCCGAAGGCGAAAGCAAAGATCATTTCCTGTTCCATTACAACTTCCCTCCGTACTCGGTCGGTGAAGCCGGCCGCATGATGGGTCCGAAGCGTCGCGAAATCGGCCACGGCCGTCTCGCCAAGCGCGGCGTACAAGCCGTCATGCCGACAATGGAAGCATTCCCGTACACCATCCGTTGCGTATCGGAAATTACCGAATCGAATGGTTCGTCCTCGATGGCATCGGTCTGCGGTTCCTCGCTCGCCATGATGGACGCCGGCGTGCCGATTTCGGCACCTGTTGCCGGTATCGCCATGGGCCTGATCAAGGAAGGCAGCGATTACGCCGTGTTGTCCGACATCCTGGGTGATGAAGATCATCTGGGCGACATGGATTTCAAAGTGGCCGGTAGCGAACGCGGTATTTCCGCATTGCAAATGGACATCAAGATCGACGGCATCACCGAAGAAATCATGAAAGTCGCATTGGGCCAGGCCAAGCAAGGCCGTCTGCATATCCTCGGCGAAATGGCGAAAGCCATGACCGCTCCGCGTGCAGAACTTTCCGAATTCGCTCCACGCCTGCTGACGATGAAAGTGCATCCGGACAAAATCCGCGAAGTTATCGGCAAAGGCGGCGCCACGATTCAGGCGATCACGAAAGAAACCGGCACCCAGATCGATATTAAAGACGACGGCACGATTACCATTGCTTCGGTCAATCTGGCTGCAGCAGAAGCAGCTCGCGCCCGCATCGACCAAATCGTTTCCGACGTTGAACCAGGCCGCATCTACGAAGGCAAAGTCGCCAAGATCATGGACTTTGGTGCATTCGTCACCATCCTGCCGGGCAAAGATGGCTTGGTCCACGTTTCGCAAATCTCCGATGAGCGCGTCGAGAAAGTTTCCGACAAGCTTAAAGAAGGCGATATCGTCAAAGTGAAAGTGCTGGAAGTGGACAAACAAGGCCGCATTCGTTTGTCGATGAAAGCAGTAACCGAAGGTGAAGATCAGGCAGCTACCGAAGCCTGATCTGCACAGTATTGAAATCGGGAAATGCGGACTTCGGTCCGCATTTTCTTTTAGGGGTTCAAAATGAAAAAAATATTGATTGCACTCGTAGCTCTTGTCGTCATTGCCGTGCTTTACAAGCAAAGCCAGAATGGCGGTATCCATATGCCGTTCTCGAAAGTGCAAATGGTCAATCCATTGGCCAAGACGTCACCTTTGTACCAACAGCATCAGGCTTTCGTGGACCGCTTCAATGCCAATGAAAAAATCACGGCAAAGTTCGGCGGTACGATTTCGAGCAAAGGCCTGTTTGCCATCCAGAAAGAAATGCAACGCAGCGGTGCGCTCACCCTGCCACGCAAACAAATCATTGCCGAGAACAGGGCCATGGTCGCCATGATGGCCCGCTTGCCCGAACGCAGTTGCGCCAAGCTTGCAAGGCCACGCGATGATTTTGACAGCGAACTGACCATGGACGTACTAAGCGCGCTCGAAAGATTGCCGGCGAAACACCATAAAGCCATGACCGACTTTATGTATGATGCGATGGTAGCCAATGTTGAAAACGCACCGGAAATTGCGGTGAACGAAGAGGATTACCAGGCAGCCATGCGGGATTTGGCGCGTAATTATCATGGTGAGTCGGCAGAGAGAATCATGCGGGTCTTGCCGAATCTTCAAGGTGCCAGTGACGCAGACGCCTGCTGGGTAATCAATACATTGATGACGGCCGCCGAATCCATGCCGCCAAATTACACCGAAGCCATGATGCGCCACTCCTGGAGCAACTAAATGCCGACAACAAATTTAAAATTTAACGAGCTCGGCTCTTATCTTTTATTTTTGTTGGGCATGCTCTGGGCCTTGCCAATGAGTCTGGTCGGCTTGGTGGCAGGTTTGTTGACAATACCGATGGGTTCCAGGCCGCGTTTTTCGGATCACGCCCTGGTGTTCTCGAGTTTCCCGTTCGGGCCCGGTGGCGCCATCACCTTCGGCAATGTCATTTTGAATACTGCCAAAAATCTGGATGCCATCTGCACGACGTATCAATGCCGTGCCGATGGAAATCGCAACGAGCGCATTCGGCTTGGCGATCACGAGCGCGCCCACGTTTATCAATACATGGTTCTGGGAATGTTCTTCCTGCCGCTTTATTTTCTTTGTGGCGGCATCAGCGTAAAAAATCCGATGGAACGTGCGGCCGATCGCTACGCCATGACAGGCAAGGGCTGGTGGCCCTGGGGAATTGCGTAGCCCGGGTCATGGCTCTCTCTGACCCGGGGAAACCTGCGATTAACCATCACCGCCTTTCTACTATCTTGAATGAACTGATCGTATTTCATGCATGATTGAACTCTTCGAGACCCGGGTCAGAGAGAGCCATGATCCGGGCTACTGCACCTTCGATAATAATTTACGGAATGGCCATAACACCACACTCATAATCCGCGCCAGCACACTGAAAAACCAGTAGATGCCTACCAGTATGAAAGTGGCCATGGCGAACAAAGCACCAATGAAAATCGAGAAGAGGGTTTTCAGCATTTTTTAATAATCGGGCTAGTCGTCCAATGAGAGATGTCTTTGGCAAGAAAGGGTTCGTCTTGGCCAGATATTACACAAGTATCCCGGGGCCGCCGATGATTGTCATCATGTCAGCCGGCTCAAAATGCACGGAAGCGCCTTGCGCCAATGATTCACTCCGTCATTGTGATTGTGATTGTGTTTGATATTTCTTATCCTCAAACAATGGCCACCCTCAACACCATTGCAATCAACGAAGCCGCCGCGGCCGACCTGCCTTCACCCCTTGCCAAACCACTCAGCATCAAACTCGACCGGCCCATCGCCGAATTGTCATGGATCCAAAAATCTCTCGTGTTTGCCGAGCTATCGCGGCTTGCCTATGGCGCGCCGAACATCGTGAAAAATATTTTCAGCGAAGGCGGGCTTGATCAATGCATCTTTGTCGAACGTGCAGGTGCCGAAGCCTATGTGCTGGGAAACCGCTTCGATTGCCTCATCATTTGCCGCGGCACCGAGCCACGCCAATGGAACGACATCGAAGCCGATGCCAATGCACTCACCATCGCCGTTGACGTCGGGCGCGTGCATAGTGGTTTCAATTCGGAAGTAAACGAGTTGTGGCCCTTGCTGGAATTGCATGTTCGTGAAAACACCCGGCCACTCTGGTTTGCCGGTCATTCCATGGGCGGCGCCATGGCGGCCGTATGTGCCGTTCGCTGCAAAACATCACCGATTCCATCAAACCCCAACGCCATCTTTTCCTACGGCGCACCCCGCGTCGGCAATCGCCCGTATGCATCGGTGTTGGACGTAAAACACTACCGCTGGGTAAACAACAACGACATCGTCCCGCGCATCCCGCCTGCCATGATGGGCTATCACCACATGGGCCAGGAAATCTACCTCAACCGCAAAGGTAAAATCAGTTACCTCCGCTCCTGGCTGCGCGTGTACGACCGCATCCTGGGCTTGCTCGCATCGTTACGCATTTTCAAGATCGATTATTTCCTGGACCACTCCATGGTCGAATATATCGCCCATATCAAGCGGTATCATGAAAGTGAATTAGCGGGGAAAAGCATTCGGACGCCGAAGCATATTCAGGCGCAATAATGCTTTTGATCCTGTGGGGTTGGTTCATCGGCGATCGGATGCTCGAACCGGTGAAATTGCCGTTTTGTAGGAGCGCCTTCAGGCGCTAAAAATCAGCACAATCCTACCGTAGGGTGGCATTGCCCACCACGCAATATCCTGTTTATCACAATGGTGGGCGATGCCCACCCTACGAAACTGGATATGAGAATCATGGTCAGTTTCGTAGCCAGAATGCAGTGGAGAAGCGCCGAAATCCCATATGTGTTTGAGATAAATCCCTACATTCCTGAAGCCTTGTGACAGGCATGCTGGCGACATGAACCGACCATCCCGCACTCTTGTTGTTATGTCCAATTCGACATATAGTCATTGTCATGGCAAAGCAGCCAAAGCCATTGGTTTGGCTGCAAGCTCAAGTGAAAACTCCACCGTTTTCCGCTGCTGCAAGAATCGAGGCGGGCGTTTTACTCAGGCAGCTGCAAGAAGGCGTCAATTTATCGATGCCGCATTCAAGGCCGATGCCAGGTATTGGGAGAGGATGTCACGAGTTAAGGCTTCATGATCAAACCAATATCTGGCGCATTATGTATTGCATCGATTCGAAAGCCATTGTCATCCTGGAAGTTTTTTCCAAAACAAGCAACGCAACGCCTCAGGCTGTTATTGAAATATGCAAGGCCAGGCTCAAAAGCTATCGATCGATTTAACAAGGTGCGCCATGAAAAACGATAAATTAAAACGCCTCAAGTCAGCCGGTTGGAAAGTAGGCGATGCTGCCGATTTTCTGCAATTGAGTGATGAAGAATCAAAGCTTGTGACCATTAAGTGGTCACTCATGTGCGCAGTCAAAAAGTCCCGTATTAAAAACAACATATCGCAAATCGATCTCGCCCGGCGGATGAAATCAAGCCAATCACGCATTGCCAAGATAGAAGCGGGCGACTCGTCGATATCACTCGACCTGATCCTTCGGGCTTTGATCGCCACCGGTGCAACAACCAAAGACATACAAGCCGCATTCATCACAAAAGAAAACAAGGCGGCTTAACTGATAGTAGGGTGGGCAATGCCCGCCCTCCGAAACTATCAAACCACCTTCACATAAAACACTTTCGATGAAGTCCCGGCCACCGTTCGTTCTTCCACCGAAAAATATTGGGAATTCATTTTGAATAGATTGCTGAGCTTTGTATGGCCGTATAAGCGCGGATCAAAATCGGGGCGTATTTTCGTCAGGTAAGATCCGACCGAACCCAGATTTGCCCAGCCGTTTTCGTCGGATTCTTCCTCAATCGCCTGGCGTATCAAGTCCACAGGTAATTTAGCAACCACGGGTTTGGCAGCCGTCACTTCTGCCACTTTGGCGGGATCTACTTTCACTGCCATCGGCTTCGCGGCTTTGCTTTCCGGTGCAGGCTTCACGGTCGCCGGAATAACAGGCGCAACTATCTCCGGCCTTAACACTTCCGTGTAAACAAACTTGTCGCAAGCCACCCGAAAGGGTTCGGGTGTTTTCTTCTCGCCAAAACCAAACACCATCAAACCTTCTTCCCGCAGCCTTTGTGCCAACCGCGTGAAATCGCTGTCGCTCGACACAATGCAGAACCCGTCAAAACGCCCCGTGTACATCAAATCCATCGCATCAATAATCATCGTGCTGTCGGTCGCATTCTTGCCGGTGGTGTAGGGGAACTGCTGCACCGGATTGATCGAATGCTTCAACAGCGAATTCTTCCAGCTATTGGCATGCGACGACGTCCAGTCACCGTAAATCCGCTTCACGCTCGCCACCCCGTAACGGGCAATCTCCGCCAGCAAGCCCTCGATAATGCTGGCCTGCGCGTTGTCCGCATCAATCAAAACCGCCAGGCGGCGTTGGCCGTCTTCGAGTTCGTTCTTGCTGTTGGTGCGTGGTTTCATTACAGAAAATCCTAGTTAGATGGCCGTCTTATAGGAAGCTTGCTTCAAAAGTTTTATGCTCTGATAGTCATTAGTATCTTCAAAGATATATTCAGACAGCGTCGAAATCTCATTCCTGTGTTCAAAGAAAACCAACTTAACTGGCTTCCCACAAATGCTCCATTGTCTCATTGGATAATATAGTTGCCTGATTATCGTATTGCTTGTGTTTGTATTCTTTGCTTCTACCAAAACGATCTGGTTCTTGCCTTCATAGCCTCCGTCAACTTCAGTTTGAACACTTGCAGCAGTGATTTCGTGTCTGTGTGTGCCTGCAGTGAAAGTAAATTCAGGGGTGAATTTTCTACCTCGAATTGTAAGAACAAGAGACGTATCCTCCACGAAAGTGCGTAATATAGATGTTGCATATGCTTTATCAAGATGCTGCATTTCGGAGTTTCCGACTTGTGAAGATGTTAGCTCAAAATCCAGCTTCGATTCATAATTGATTGGTGCTGCTTCATGTCTCTTGATGTCGATGTAACCTTCGCCCTCTATGATTACATAATGCCCATTTTTTACGGGCAGTAAAAATAGTCCACGATCCTTAAAGCATTGAGGCCGAGATTCACGCGTGTCTTGTTTGCATAAAATTCTAACTTCCGTTTCGCCAGTTTTCACTTGAGTCTTCACGGCTTCTTTAATTTGACTAGCCGAAACTGCGAGCGGTTTTTTTTTGAAGTTATGGGTTTTGCCGCCTAGTTTTTGAAAAATTAACTCCCAGCTAGCATCGCTCATTTTGCTTTACTCTCTTTTAATTTCTTCAAAAGGTCATTAATTCGTTTTACAGATAGCAGTGTGTATTCTTTTTCCATTTCAATTCCGCAAAATCGACGGTTATTCCTGATTGCAGCTAATCCCGTAGTGCTGCTGCCAGAAAAGGGGTCGAGCACAAAATCACCTGCTTTTGTCGAAGCAAGGATGCATCGTTCAATTAGGGAAATCGGTTTTTGTGTCGGATGCTTACCATGCTCTTTTTCGTTACTCGCAGGCGGCAAAAAACGCCATACAGATTTCATTTGTTTACCATCGTTGGCCGCTTTCATTAGTTGATAGTCGAAAGCATGCCTAGATTTTACATTTTTTGCACTCCAAAGAATGGTTTCAGTGGAGTGAGTGAAGTACCTGCAGGCCAAGTTGGGCGGCGGGTTTGGTTTTTCCCAAATAATGTCATTTAATTGTTTAAATCCGAGTTGTTGCATCGCAAAGCCAATTGAATAAATAACGTGCATGGTCCCAGAAACCCAAATGGTGCCATTCGGGTTTAATAACTTCTGACATCTGCTGAGCCATTGTCTATTAAATTCATGGTTTATCTCTGGTCCTCTCGATTTATCCCAGTCACCTTTGTGAACTTTTACCATCTTTCCGTTTTGGCATGTAATGCCACCATTAGAAAGAAAATAAGGAGGGTCGGCAAACACCATGTCGAAAAGACCTTCTGGATGCTTCTCGATAAATTTATCCATCATCTCTAGGCAGTTGGCTTGAAATAGATAAATCCCTTTATCATTGTCAGAAAATACGAGTTTATTTAGAGATGTTTTGCTTTCTTCCCGGACATAGTTCGCTTTTGTCCAATATGGCAAATTAGTAGTCTTAGATTTTCCGTAACTCGCAGAATCTTCCATGCGCTATACGAATGCTGCTAACAGTTCTGCAGCTTTACCGCGACTGCTTGTCTTGCTGGAAATAAAGCGTTGGACATCGAAAAAGCTCATTGAAGATCTTTTGTATAGAACTCGTGTGAATTCAGTGTCGTGGTTTGAAATCAATACTGGGATAGAGTTATTACGTAGTTTTTCAGCCATTTCCGCTAATGATTTCTGCTGTTCATTACCAAATCCACCGGTTGCATAATCAGTGAAATTAGCTGTGGCAGTGAGTGGAACATAAGGCGGGTCACAGTAAACGACGTCACCAAGGGTGGCTTTTGACATCGTGTCGAAAAAGTCTGCTACTTCAAAAGATGCCGTTTCTGCTTTTTTAGCGAAAAAAAGCATCTCTTCAACAGGAAGTGTTGGAGACGAGTACCGCCCAAAAGGTACGTTGTACTTTCCACTTGAGTTGTAGCGGCACAATCCGTTGAAGCAATGTCTGTTTAGATAAATGAAGAGAGCAGCTTTTTTGCGAGTATCGATAGTAGAGTTGAATTTTTCACGATTTTCGTAGTAGTGCGCTTCGGTGTTGGAATCTCGAGTGAAAAAAGTTTCGCAATGTTTAATGAAATTTTCTGAATCTGTTTTTAAATAATTAAATACTGAAATTAAATCAGCATTGGCGTCAGAAAGTAAATAAGATTTGTAGTTAGAATTTAAAAAAACGGCTCCTGAACCTACAAATGGTTCAATCAATCTTTTGCCATGAGGTAATTGTTCAATAATCCTTGGCGCTAGGCGATGTTTGCCACCAGCCCATTTCAAAAATGGTCGCATAATCAAACCTCCTATATTCAGCTTCTATTATCTACGAAATTGCATGAAGGAAGGGTCATTTCGTTGGTAATTTATCGGCCAATTTATGTTTTTTCCTGTAGGGGTAACCCTACAGTTATAATATTGGTTAGTATCTTTAAAAGGTTTTTGAAAGACTAAATTCGAACCAATGGTTCCCTGCAGGTACCTAAACCAATCCACTGGTCGATAGCTTTTCAAAAAGCATCGCACGGCCACTCCAGTTCCAGTAAGTTACATCTTGTTCTATAAACAACCATTTTGCTGTCAACAAGACCTGTTCAGTTGTAAGCAGGCCGGCTTCAATGCCTATTTCCTTGAAAGATTGAACGTCGGTTTCAGAGCAATTGTAGATATTTAAAAGTTGCAACCTAAGTCTTCCATATGTTTGTGGATCCTTAGCTAACTTCGCGCCAAGGTCTGCGGCGATATCATCATGCTTAGGCATATCTTTAAAAGCCCCTTTTTGCTTGAATTTGATGCCATCAACATGAACAGTAAAATCCATGCCCTTATTCAGGTTGGCTGGGCGTTTTATTACAATGTTTCCCTCAGGAATTACTTCAACGATATACAAGTATCTAGAACAGTTCTCTCCTTTCCCAAGTCCTGCGTCTTCTAGCATGAATGTATTTATGACGTGGTCTCTAATTGATTTTCTATTTCCGCTTGCGTTGAGTTTGGTTTCTACAGTGGGCATTGATTTCTCAATAAAAAGATAATTAGGTTATGTGCTGCAGCATTCAGTCTTCATATGAAAATACATGTAGCGACTATAGATGCAAGCTTTATGTCCATTTAACGATCATTGCCTTGAATTGATTTACGCTGAGTAGCTGGCGTGAAAGATCATGCAATACAAATTAAATCAATAGGTTGCATGGAATGTGTCGTTAACATGGCTGGCATTGCACGCCTTTCACTTGGGCTATGGTCACTAAGAATAGCGTGAGTCTCAGTAAAAGCTCACGAGGTCATGGTCTTGCTAAAAATCGCCATGGAGTATGTCAACCAAGGCCATAAGGTGTGCATCCAGAAGCAGCAAAGATGCCTATGGTGCAGCCCATGGCGCAACGTCTTCACGATGTTGGGTAGGTTGTGCGCCCAAATACTCTGGCTGTGTGCATCTTTGAAACTATTCGGCGGGGTGTGCTGGAGTACATCCAGTAAACTGCTTTAATACTGCGGTGCGCGAGCGAGATGCATGTGGTTTGAGAATAGAGGTTTTTACGAACATTTAGATTGCCTAATGTTCTTAAGAATTGAATTTTGGCTCTTAAGAACGCGGGCGAGTGCCATATTCCAGCCACAAAAAAAGCGCCTATTCGCATAGTCGCTTTCAGGCATGAATATTTAAGAGCGTCTATTTAAGACCTCACCCTTCGGTTTTGCAGCTTGAGACTGCGAGAGGGCGTATAGGTATCAGGGACAAAAAAAGCGCCTATTCACATAGTCGCTTTCAGTTTTACAGCGCGAGGCTGTTATATCCGTATTGTCCACTGGTGCCGAAGGAGAGACTCGAACTCTCACAAGGGGTTACCTCGGCGGATTTTGAATCCGCTGCGTCTACCGTTCCGCCACTTCGGCCCGAAGTGAGGGCGAATTATAGCAACATTTCGGCAAATGTCAGCGACATTCGACGGTATCGAGACAAAGAGTTTTCTTTTTTCGCAGATACCAGTTGTTGCCTTGCGGTTCGAAGGTGGCGCAATCGTTCATGGCGGCTTGATAAATATGCAGCGAGATGGCGATCTGCTTTTCGTTCGGGTTGCGAATGGTGTGGTATTCGTGGGGCGGTAGCAGGCTGCCGGCGGTGCCGGTGCCGGCCATCAATGTTTCGTGCATCGAGAAGTGATGCAAATCGCCATTCGTTTCTTCCAGTTCATAACGGACGATTTCAAGATGGCCTTGCCAGACGCCTTCAACACACCAGAGCCCGCAATGATCGTGAATCGGTGTTCCCTGGCCCGGAGCCCAGGTCATGGCGACCACACTGATGCCGGTTTTAGGGCAGGCGTAGAGTTCGCGGCGGGCGTAATGGCCTTCGACTGGTTCGAATACGCAATCGGGCAGGAAAACGCTTTTGTCGCGAATCAGGCGGCATAGGCCGTCACGCAGGGATGTGGTCACTGCCTCGTGATCGCCAAGCGCCAGCGCTTCGTCGATCATTGCCAAGAGCGCATCGCGGCCGGTAAAGCTGGGGTATTCGTCCATGGCCATAGTCTATAACTTAGATAGGAAACCGGCGATAGTCGGGCTGAAGCGTTCAATATCCACCAGGAAGGCATCATGGCCCTGCGGCGATGGCAGTGGCGCAAATTCGGCTTCGCAGCCGCCTGCACGCAGGCCATCGGCAATTTGTTCCTGCTGCTGAAGGGGGAACAAAATGTCGGTATGAACGCCGATTGCCAGGGCTTTTTCGAGCTTGATGGAGGCCAGTGCGCGCATGACGTCGCCTTGGCCGTATTCGGCGGCATCGAACCAGTCCATCGAGCGGCTTAAATACAGATAACAGTTGGGGTCGAAATGGTGCACAAAGCGGCGGGCGTGGCCTTCCAGATAACGCTCCACTTCAAATTCCAGCCCGAATGGGTCGTCGTCAAAGCATTCGCTGTCGAACCGGACGCGGCCAAAACGGCCATCCCATTCCATGGCCGAACGATAGGTCACCACGCCGAGTTTGCGCGCCATCCGCATGCCGTTTTCCGGATACACCGCATCGCTGTATTGGCCCTGGTTCCAGTTCGGGTCGAGACGAATGGCTTCGCGTTGCAAGGAGCGGATGGCGATGGAAAACGGCAAGGCGCGCGCGCTGCCGGAGACGTTGATATGCGAGCGTGCGCTGCCGGGATGCAGCAGCAGATAGGCCAAGGCCGTCATGCCGCCCATTGAATTGCCGATGACGCAGGCCAGTTGTTTGATGCCGAGGGTTTTGACGACTTCATAGGCCGCATTCGCGCCGTCTTCAATCGATAACTCGGGAAAATCGAGGCAATACGCTTTATTACTGAGCGGATTTATCGAGGCAGGCCCGGTAGAACCTTTGCAGCTACCCAAAGTATTAACGCAGACAACGAACCAGCGATTGGTGTCGATCGCTTTGCCCGGCCCGAGCATGGCTTCCCACCAGCCAGCTTCCGGATTGCCGGCATTGGAAGCGGCATGTGCATTGGGCGACAAGCCGGTCAAAATCAACACTGCATTGCTGGCTTCGGCGTTCAGCGTGCCCCATGTTTCGTAAGCCATGCGGGCGCCGACCAATTCGCCGCCGCGCTTGATCGCGAATGGCGAGGGCAGGTCAATGAATAAGGAATTTTGCGGAATAAATTCGGTCATTGCTTGACTCGCGATAATTTTATTTCGACAGGATTTTTATTGGAGGTATCGGTGACGACGGCTTCGGCTTCGATATCGCCAGCCTGGGCATTGGCAATGCCTTGCATGGAGATGCGCGCCGACAGCGATACTTTTTCCTGCGATGACAAGTTTGCCGTCGGCATCAAACTATCGGCGTCGCTTAATTCCAGGGTTACCGGAAAGCTGCCGACTTCAATACGCTTGGCTGCCACTGGCGGGCCGCCGCCGTTAACGGATTTGGCAAAAACAAATAAAACCGCGCCGGGTTTTATGCTGGATGCCAGCGATTTATCCAGCGATACCGATACTTTGAGATGTGGCGAATTGGCATTGTCGCTGCCAGCACATTTTGTTCAAGCGCGGGTTTGCCTTGTTGCTTTCTGGCGATGTTGATTTGCTCGCGTAATGCAGTCGCTGCTTCACCATTCAATCGGGGCAGCAACTTATTCAGATAAGTTTCCGCCTGCGGAAAATCACCTTGCTGCAGCAAATGCATGCCCATGAGAAACAAGGCGCGTTCGTGATCGGGATTTTGTTCAAGCGCCTGTTTTAGAAGATCGACCGCTTCAGGTGAAAAGCTTCGGTCTTTCGAGAGCCGCAGCAGGACTTCGGCGCGTTCCGCTTTTAAATCCGGATCGTCAGGTGCCAGCATGATGGCTTGTTTGAACGCCGCATCGGCTTCTTGAAAACTCCCCATCGTCATCTTGGTGCGTGCCAGTAATACCCAGCCTTCGGTATTGTCCGGGTGCGCAGTCAGTTCTGCCTGCAGGGCACTCAATGCAGAATTCAGATCCGGCGCGGGCTCGTCTTGTTGTTGAAGCGTTGAAGCATCAAATGCTTGCGGTGTGCCAACGATCTTGTAAAGCCCGAACGTCATCAATGGCAGGCCAATCATCACGCCGATTGCCAATGCTCGCTGTTTTTTGAAGAGGGGATAGGTAGCAAACAGCGAACCTGCCAATACCAACAGCGCGGAAAATAAAATGAAAAGGCTCATTACCACTCCTGCCTTTCGTCTTTATCCGAGAGGTCAATTGCCGGCATCGCGGCGCTACGTTTTTTTACAATGACGAAAATGGTGGATGCGCCGATGATCAAGAGCAGAAACGGACCAAACCACAACAACCAGGTGCCGGGGCGCATCGGCGGTTCGTACAGCACGAAATCGGTGTATCGGCTTACCATGAACTGCTTGATTTCATCGTCGGATTTGCCTTCGCGAATCAGTGTCAATAATTCGGCCCGCAAGTCTTTTGCAATCATGGCATTTGAATCAGCCAGGCTCTGGTTTTGACACATCACGCAACGCAGCTCGGCGGCAAGATGACGAAAGCGCTGTTCTTCGTCGGCGCTTCGGTAATCGGTCGGATCGATTGCAAATGCCGCCTGGCTTAGAAATAACAATGCGAACAAGAAAATGTTTTTCATGGCGCGTTTTCCAGCAAAGGCAGAATTTCCCGGTCGATGATGTCCGGAGTAATCGGGCCAACATGTTTCCATCGAACGATGCCTTTTGCATCGATCAGGAAAGTTTCCGGTGCGCCGTAAATTCCCCAATCAAGAGCGGCCCGGCCTTCCTCGTCAAACAAAATGGTTTCATAAGGATTGCCGAATTGTTTGAGCCATGCGGTTGCCGCGCTTGCTTCATCTTTATAGTTGTAGCCAATCACGCGCACTTTACCGCTGCGTGCCAGTTCGCTGATGATGGGGTGTTCTTCGCGGCAGGCAGGGCACCAGCTTCCCCAGACATTCAGTAAATAAGCATGGCCGGCAAGATCGGCAGTCCTGACGATTTTTTCGGGCTCATTGAGTAACGGAAGCGAGAATTGTGGCGCAGGCTTGCCAATCAATGGTGATGGAATGGCGCTGTTATCTTTTCCCGAATTCATCAGAACGCCCACCAGCAACAATACGGCCAATCCGATGAAGGCAATCAATGGCAGTAAACGGGCATTCATGGTGTTGCCCCGGCAGCATCGCGGCGTTTGAAGCGTTTGTCGAAACTGACGATGAATCCGCCAATGGCCATTAACAAGGCGCCAAGCCAGATAAAACGAATGAAAGGTTTCACGTAAAGACGCAATGCCCAGGTGCCTTTGTCATTGAGTGGCTCACCGAGTGCGACATACAAATCGCGATGCAGCCCGGAATTGATCGCCGCTTCGGTCATGCTGTTGCCGCCGCTGGCGTACATGCGCTTTTCCGGATGCATGGTGGCGATGATGTCGCCGCCCTTGCGAATGATTACAGTGCCGCGTTCGGCCATGTAGTTCGGCCCTTGTACTTGTTCCACGCCTTTGAAATTGAAATCGTATCCGCGGATTGAAAAACTTGAATCCGGTTTTGCAGCAACATCTTTTTCGATGCTGGAGCTTTCGGTCATCAATACACCGAAGAAAAATATGCCAACCCCGATATGGGCCGACACCATGCCGATCATTTCAGCGGTAAATCGCTTACCGGAACTTTTGAAACGCGAGCGAACAAAAACCAGGGTGCCAAATAAAATCCAAGCCGACGCGATGGTTCCAGTGACCGACTTGAAGCTGCTTTCCGGCCAGGAAAAGAAACTGATAAGGCCTGCCACCAGCGCCAATACAGCCCAGGGCATCAGTAAGCGAAGAGGTTTGCCGATTTGTTCGCTTTGCCAGCGCGTCAATGGCCCGAACGGCAGCAGCATGACCAAGGGCAGCATCAATAATGAAAATAGAAAACCGAAATAGGGCGAGCCCACCGAAATTTTTCCGAGCTGCAATGCATCGGCCAACAAGGGCCACAAAGTGCCCAGCAAAATCATGAATGCAGCAGCGGTCAGCAATAAATTATTGATCAGCAGCAAGGTTTCGCGGGAATACAAAGTGAAAGGCTGGCCTGCATCCACTTTCGGGGCACGTACGGCAAATAAAACAAGCGAACCACCGATGACCAGCACCAGAAATGTCAGGATGAACAATCCGCGCTCCGGATCGGAAGCGAAGGCGTGCACCGATGTCAGTACACCCGAGCGAACCAGAAAAGTACCGAGCAAGGAAAGCGAAAATGCGGCAATGGCCAGTAATAAAGTCCAGCTTTTAAAGCTGCCGCGTTTTTCCGTGATGGCCTGTGAATGAATCAGCGCCGCACCGACCAGCCAGGGCATGAAGCTGGCGTTTTCAACCGGGTCCCAAAACCACCAGCCGCCCCAGCCAAGTTCGTAATAGGCCCAGAAACTTCCCAGTGCAATGCCGAGTGTCAAAAATGCCCAGGCAATATTGGTCCACGGACGTGACCAGCGAATCCATTGTGCATCGAGTTTTCCATCGAGCAATGCCGCTATCGCAAATGCAAAGGCAACGGCAAACCCGACATAGCCGGTGTACAACAACGGTGGATGAAATATCAGACCGGGATCTTGCAGTAGCGGATTCAGATCAACGCCTTCGGGCGGGATTGGAAACACGCGCGCAAATGGATTGGAAGTAAACAAGGTGAACGAAATGAAGCCGACACTGATCATTCCCATCACGGCCAACACGCGTGCGATAACCGCATCGGGCAATGCCTTGGAAAAAACGGCAACCGCGCCAGTCCATATTGAAAGGATCATCATCCACAACAACAAGGAACCTTCGTGCGCGCCCCAGACGGCCGATATTTGATAGGCCAACGGCAACAGGGAATTCGAATTTCTTTGCACATAGGCAACGGAAAAATCGTGCACGGTAAAGCTATAAGTCAACATCGCAAATGCCGACACGATGAATAGCAATTGTGCGTATGCCAGCGGCCTGGCGGTTTGCATCATCGCAATATTGTTTTTATGCGCGCCCCAAAGTGGCATGCAAGCCAATAGCAAAGCTATTAGCAGCGCGAGTATCAGGCTGATCTGGCCGAGTTCGGGAATCATCAGAGCGCGCCGCAGGATTTGGTATGAAGTGCCTTGGCTTTATCCATGGCTTCTTTTACTTCTTTTGGTGTGTAGGTTTCATCATGCTTGGCCAGCACTTCGCTGGCGATAAATTGCTTGCCCTGCATTTTTCCGGTGGCAATGATGCTGGTACCTTCCTTGAACATGTCCGGCAAAATTCCTTCGTGTTGCACCATGACCTGATTGAAACGATCGGTGACGGCAAACGAGACCGCCAGTGTGCCTTCGGTTCTTTTTACGCTGCCTTCGCAGACAACGCCGCCAAGCCGGAACCGCGCATTGTTCGGAGCTTCCTTGTTTTTCACCTGGGTAGGAGTGAACAGATACGTCATGTTTTCCTGCATGGCGAAAGTAATCAGTGAGCCGGCAATGGCGGCAACAACAAGCAGCAACACAATCAGCCAAATTCTGCGGATGCGGGTAGGGTTCATGAAATAGGGTTCCGGTAATTACTTGGCGTTGCGACGTGCGCGCAAACGAATGTTGCGTAGCGTTTTCCTGTAGCTCAGCTTGGGCAAAAAATAATCCCAAAGCAGCGCGATTGCAAAAACGGCATAGGCAATGGCGACGAATTCTTTATGTAGATGGATCATGGTGCATTACCCGCAATTTTTTTCGCCCAATCCTTGTTGGCTTCGTGTTCAAGATTCATCGCGCGGCTGCGTTGCAATACGGACCCGACGAACCAGAATTTTGTCGCCAGGGTCATGACAATCAGCGGCCATAATAATTCCGTCGCCATTTTCGATTCGCCGACAACGCGAATGGTTTCGCCTTGATGCAGGGTGTTCCACCAGGTGACGGAAAAATGCACGATGGGCACATTGATGATGCCGACCAATACCAGAAAGGCCGCGGCTCTTGCAGCGGATCGGCGGTCTTCAATGGCGTTGTACAAACCGATGATGCCCAGATAGATAAACAGCAAAACCAGTTCGGATGTCAGCCGCGGATCCCACGTCCACCAGGTGCCCCAGGTGGGCTTGCCCCAGATAGAACCTGTTATCAAGGTGACGGCGGTAAACATCAAACCGATATGCGCGCAGGAAATCGTCAGCAGTTCGCAAACTTTTATCCGCCACACCAGGGCTATAAAAGCTTGTGCCGCCATCACGATGAAGACGAACAAACTCATCCACGCGCAGGGCACATGAATGTAGATAATTCGGAAGATTTCGCCTTGCTTGAAGTCGGCAGGTACCAGGAACAATCCGCCGATTGCAGCAACCAGCAAAGACAATATTGCCAGCGTAAACCAGACGGGAATCCAGCGCGCGGCAAAGCGCTCGAAATTGGGCGGCGAACCGGTTGTGTTGAACCAAAGCAGAAAGGCGTTCATGTCAGAGAAATTTTTATGGCCGCAGCAGCAGCGATTGGAGCGAGCACAACGGTAATCACCAAGCCAGCGCCTAACAAGCTGATTGCACCCAACCAGGCGAAACCTTGAGATGCCGCCACCACGGCGCCCGCGCCGAATACCAAAACGGGGACGTACAAAGGCAAAGCCAGCAGAGCCAGTAGCATACCAGAGTGGCGTATTCCCACTGTCAACGCGGCAATCACCGCGCCGACCAGACTGATGATTGGCGTACCGACCAAAAGCGAGATCATTAAAGGTTCCAGCAAATTTGCCGGCAGAAAAAGCATTTGTGCAAAAACCGGTGTCAGCACAACAAGAGGCAGCACGGCAGTAAGCCAATGCACCAAAATCCTTGCGCCCAACAACAAGGCAAGCGGCGCGGGCGACATCAACATCTGTTCAAGGCTGCCATCTTCGAAATCGCTGCGGTAAATCGAATCGAGCGAGAGCAAACTCGACAGCAAAATGGCAACCCAGATAATGCCCGGCGCGAGCTCGGCCAGCTTTTTCGGTTCGGCACTGATGGCGAGCGTGAAAAACGTGATGACCATGACGGCAAATAAAATCGGTTGTGCGATATCGCCACGCCGCCGCAGCGAGAGTCTTAAATCCCGGCGGCATTGCGCAGCAAATAATGTCCCGGCGCTTTGACTTACATTCATTGGCGGCTGCCTGAATCTTCCAATACCAGGCTTTGGCATGGAACGGCAGGCGCGGCATAGGCGCCGTGCGTGGTAAGAAGAACGGCACCGCCACGTTGCGTTTGATCGGCAATCAGCTGATTGACCAATGCAATGCCCTGTAAATCCAGATTGGCGTAGGGTTCGTCCAATAACCAGCACGGACTTTGGCAGAGCAATAACCGGGCCAGACCGAGACGTTTGTTTTGCCCGGCAGATAATTGTCTTGCTGGTGTGTCTTCATAACCGGCCAATCCAACCTGTGCCAATACCGGTTCGATCAATTCAGGTTTTGTCTGATGAAAAATGGCCTGTAGATATTCTAGATTTTCCAGGCAGCTAAGCTCGGCTTTATGCCCGGGCTTGTGTGCAAGATAGGCGCAGGAATGTGACAAGCTGGAATGCGTGGTTTGGGATTGGTTGACTAAAATTTCGCCAGACTGTGGCCTTAGTAGCCCGCTCAAGACCCGAAGTAGCGTTGTTTTTCCTGAACCGTTGGCGCCCGAGACTAATAAGGCATGGCCAGCGGCAAGAGTGAAGTTGACGGGGCCGAAGATTTTCTCTTCATTTCTGAAATAGCTGAGTTCCTTGACTTCAAGAACCACTGAATTGGCAGGAAAAGCATTCATTTATTGGTAAATATTAACTTTTATAGCAATTTCAGTCCACGAATCCTTATATGCCGCGTTCAGTACTCACATGGATGGAGATAATTTAAGCATGGACTGACTATTTGTGATGTTGTTCACGTTTTTGTTTCCATCACCTAACTAAATTTAGGGAACTTTTTGTTTATGACAATTAATTGTAGAATCGGGAAGTAACTCACACTTTTCATCAGTCACAGGACAGCAAACATGCGTGCGTCTCCATTAGTTTTAGCGATAACCATTGGATTGGGTTTAAGCCTTCCCGCAAATGAAGCGGCGAATGCGGCCTCGAAAGTCACAACGGTACAAACTTCGAGTGTCAAAACCTATATCGTGACTTTTGAAGAAGCGCCGCTCGCCAGTTTCCGTGGCTCGGACGGCAAGAAATCCGGCATGCCGAAAATGGCTGCTACCAGTCCGAGCGTGACTGGCGAAAGTAGATTGAACCTGAATTCGGCCGCTACACAAAACTATCGTAACTATCTGGCCAAGACACGCAAAACACGTCTTGAGCTTGCTTCGCAAAAACTGGGTCGTACCTTGACGCCAACGTTTGAATACGATGCCGCTGTCCATGGTTTTGCCGCTCAAATGACGGAAGCGGAAGCAGCCATCATCCGTACCATTCCCGGCGTAAAACGCGTACAGAAAGAAGTGATTCGCCATACGACGACCGACCGTGGCCCCAGCTGGATCAAGGCTGACCAAATCTGGGCTGGTGGCGGTACACCGGCGATTACCGGCAATAAAGGCACTGGCGTCATCATTGGTGTAATCGATACGGGTATTAACTATTTGCATCCGTCGTTTGCGGCAAGCGGTACAGCAGGTGCGACTTTCAATGAAACTTTCACAATCACCAATCCGAAAGGATCCTTGATTGGTCTTTGCGCTACACAGGCCAATATCTGCAACAACAAACTGATCGGTATCTGGGATTATGTTGCCAGCGGCAGCGGTACCACCGGTAAAGGCGAAGATCGCGATGGTCACGGTACCCATACCGCCAGTACGACTTCCGGTAATGCGGTAAAAATCAGTTTCAGTGGTGGCGTTACGCCTTATAACCCTGTGATGTCGGGTGTTGCTCCACGTGCCAACATCATTGCTTACAAAGCTTGCGATGACACCGGCTGCCCTGGCTCGAAAACACTTGCTTCGATCAACCGCGCCATTCTTGATGGCGTGAATGTCATCAGCTATTCGATCGGTGGTGGTCCAAGCGACCCTTATTTAGGTATTGACGGCACCAATGACCCAACACCGGATGATGACGAAGAAGCCTTCCTGGCAGCCCGCAATGCAGGCATCGTTTCTTCCGTTGCAGCCGGTAATGACGGTCCGTCGGCAGGTACCGTCGGCAGCCCTTCGAATGCCCCATGGGTGGTTTCGGTTGCGGCGACAACGCATGATCGTTCATTCATCAACACATTGAAGCTCACCGGCGGCAACACTGCATTACCAGGTGGCGGTACTTTGACCGGTGCCGGTAACACTGCCGGTGTCAGCACCATGGCTGTCAAAGCATTGGTAAAAGATCCCGCTTACCCATTGTGCGGAGATGGCACCAATGATGATGGCGCCGCAACTGGTGCCAGTAAACCGGCCAGCTGGATTCCGCAATTATTCGACCAGCAAATGGTCGCTTGCCAACGCGGTTTTTATGGTCGCGTGGCGAAATCGAAAAATGTTCAATTAGCAACCGGTAGCGGCATGGTGTTGTACAACCAGGCCTCCGATGGCACCAGCACGGTTGCTGATCTTTACCTTGTTCCCACCGTTCACCTGAACTACACCGATGGCGTCAGTTTCACGACATGGTTGAACTCCGGTACCGGCCACACAGGGCAGTTGCTGGGCGCAAGCTACGGCGCACTTCCTTCGGCTGGCGATCAACTGGCCGGTTTCAGCGGTCGCGGCCCGGTCATTCCATACGGCATTATCAAGCCTGATATTGCTGCCCCCGGTGTTGATATCGTCGCGGCAGCGAAAGGTGCTTCCTGTAATGCCACTTCGGGTGCCAACTGTGCTTCGAACTCGTTGACCAAGGCACAATTGAGCGGTACCTCGATGGCAACTCCGCATGTGGCTGGTGCAATGGCGTTGTTGAAAGCGGTCAACCCATCCTGGACGCCAAGCCAAATTATCTCGGCCTTGCAATTGACCGCACGTGCAAGCGTGACGGTTAACGGCGTTATCGGTACCCCACACGAACAAGGTGCTGGTCAAACCGACGTATCCAAAGCCGTTCGCGCAGGCTTATTCCTGCCAGTAACGGATGCCCAGTTCAAGGCGACCAATGCAACGACAGCCAAAACGCTGAACTTGCCGAGTTTGGGTAACGACAACTGCTTCGAATCCTGCGTATTGTCGCGTACCTTCCAGGATATGGTCGGCGGCGGTAATTACACGATTGTCAGCAGTCTGCCAGCCGGCGTAACGATGACGCCAAGCAGCAGCACATTGACCTTCACCAACGGCCAATCACAATCGGTCAACTTCACTTTCAACGTGACAGCCGCCAGTAATCTGGTCGGCAAATGGGTTTACGGTTCGGTCACTTTGCAAAATACCAGCGGTAACGGTCGTCCAAACCTGACCTTGCCGGTGGCGATTAAATCGAGTGCCTATTCCAATCCGGCCAACGCCATCAGCAAGATCACCAAGGCTGTAACTACGGAGCGTGGCTACTTCGATTATTCCTTCACGGGTTTGGCCGGTTTGCCAAATGCACGCTTTATTGCGGCAGATTTGGTCACACCAAAAATCAGTACGCCAAGCATTGCCGTGGATGGAACCGGCAGCGATCCTTACGATGTGGGCGGCACATTTACCGATACCTTCGTTATTCCCGCCAGCCCAGTCAGTGGCCCGGTTACCTACAGAGTACAAGTAAAAACTTCTTCGCCTTCAGTAGGTCAGGACGTGGATTTGTACGTTGGACACGATGACGACAACAACGGGCTTGGCAGCGAAGCAGAGCAATTGTGTGCTTCCGCCGGCGGCACGGCTACTGAAATTTGCGAATTCGATGTCGTCACATCCAGCAGCCCTTCGACGTATTGGATATTGGCGCAAAACTTTGCCGGTGCTTCGCCAGAGGTTGTAACCGTTCAGTCTTTCCAGGCACCTATCCAGGCTGGCACTTTGGGTACATTGGTTGCAACCGGCCCGGGTAAGCTCGCTTCGGGCACGGCTTTCAAAACACGCATTGCATGGGATGACCCAAGTTTCCTTGCTGGTCAAACACGTATTGGTTACCTGCTTGTTCAAGCAACCGAGGGAAGCAATGCCATTGAAATTCCGGTGGAACTGACGCGTTCGGGGACAACATTCGAACCGTATGCACTGGAAAACAATGTGGCACGCTCAGTGACACTTCCGGCCGGCGCAACGCACAACAAGATGTATTTTGATGTGCCACCCAATGCGACTTCGGTCACCTTCACCACCACAGGCACGGGCACCGTAACACTGGGCACCGTGCGATTGGCCAGCCCGACCATTCCAGTTATCGAGGCGGCGCCAGTTGGCAATACGTTTACTTCAAATGTTGCCGGTGCGAACCAAACGATTACGATCTCGGGCGCCAGCCTGCAAGCAGGTCGCTGGTACGTGAAGCCGACCAATGGCGGTGCAGCGGCTGCAACGGTAAGCGTCAAGGCAGTCATCAATACCTCGAATGCCGGTGCTACCTTCAAGTTCGGTTCCTACTACAACCCGGCGCGTAGTGGTCACGGCTTGTTCGTGTACGGCAACACCACTGACTGGGCTGTTATCTGGTACACCTACCTGCAAGACGGCACACCGACCTGGTACTACATGGAAGGCGCCAAACCAGGTGCCAACGGTATCTGGAGAGGTACTGTCTACCATTCATCCTGGAACGGAACCGCCAATTTCCTGACGGCGATTGGTACGGCGCAGATGACCATCACTGGAACCAATACGTTTGATTTCCATTACAACTTGAACGGTGAAACCGGTTCGGAATCGATGTCGGCCTATGTAACCGGTTGCCCGACGCTCAACGGCGGAAATCTGGATATCAGCGCACATTGGTTCAACCCTGCCAGCTCGGGTTTTGGTTACAGCATCCAAGTCAATCCGACTTATGAAATGGTCGCCAGCTTCGTTTATGACGGTATCGGTTCGCCACGCTTCCTGCTTGCAGAACGTGAAAGCACTACCTATGTAAATTCGACGGAGACCTTTACGTTGAATCAGGTGACAGGTTTCTGCCCACTGTGTACTCGTGTTGAGCCAGTGTTCAATCCGGTAGGTACATTAACGCGGACATATGGTGCAAATACCGTTACCAGCATTGGGACCAACGCAACCTACACTGCAGGTGTTCCAGGTACATGGAGCCTGACCTCGTCGGTCGCTCCGCTGACCTTGAGTCAAGGCTGCACACCGTAAACTTAATGCAGCATTGGAAATTCAGGCGCGAACCGAAAGGTTCGCGCCTTTTTCTTTACTGCGCTTCACAAATACGCATAATGCAATATGACCCCGATATGTTGATGCCATGAACTTAAACACCAAATTACCAAAAGTCGAAACGACAATTTTCACCGTGATGTCGCAATTGGCGCTCGAACACAAGGCAGTCAATCTGGGGCAGGGCTTTCCCGATTTTAGTGCGCCGGCACGCTTGATGGATGAATTGGTCAAAGCCATGCAGCAAGGCAAAAATCAATATGCTCCAATGCATGGCATTCCGGCACTCAGGCAGGCAATCGCCGATAAAACCTTGCGTTGCTACGGCAAGCAGGTGAATGTGGATTCCGAAATTACAGTTACCAGCGGTGCAAGCGAAGCCATTTTCGATGCTGTGTTGGCGGTGGTGCAAACCGGTGATGAAGTTATCGTGCTGGACCCCTGTTACGACTGTTATGAACCCGCCATTGATCTGGCTGGTGGCAAGGCGGTGCATGTCGCGCTGGAGCCGGAAACGTTTGCAGTGGACTGGAACAAGGTAAAAGCGGCCGTTTCTCCCAAAACACGTTTGATTTTCATCAATACGCCACATAACCCATCAGGAGCGATGCTTGCTTCTGAAGATATGCAGGCGCTGGCAGAAATAGTCAAAGATACCGAAATCCTGATTTTGTCCGATGAAGTTTACGAACATATTATTTTCGATGGCCGACAGCACGAAAGTGTTCTTCGTTATCCCGAGCTTGCCGATCGCAGTTTTGTGATTTCGAGTTTTGGCAAAACCTATCATTGCACCGGATGGAAAATTGGTTATTGCATCGCGCCGCCATCGTTGACCAAAGAGTTTCGCAAAGTGCACCAGTACAATACTTTTTGTACTTTCGCGCCTGCGCAATGGGCTTTTGCAGAAATGATCCAGCAAGAACCCGAGCACTACGAAGAGCTGGGCGAGTTTTATCAAGCCAAGCGCGATTCATTCAAAACGCAATTGCTTGGCACGCGTTTTCAACCGCTGGCGGTACCCGGCGGTTATTTCCAGCTGGTGGATTATTCCGAAATCAGCGACATGCCCGATCTCGAATTCTGCCGCTGGCTGACAATCGAAAAAGGCGTAACGGCAATCCCGTTATCGCCGTTTTACGAAAAACCGCCAGCAGTCCAGCGTTTGATCCGCCTGTGTTTTGCAAAAAACGCCGATACACTGGATGCGGCAATCGAGCGTTTGGCGAAAGTATGATGCAGGAATTTCTACATATTAGTTTGGTACAAGGCGATACCCGCTGGCACGATCCACAGGCCAATCGTGATTACTACGGAGAGTTGCTGAAGCAAGCTAAAAGCGATACCGATATTTTCATTTTGCCCGAAACATTCACATCGGGTTTCAGCAATGAAGCCATTGCCGATGCCGAAACAATGGAAGGCCCGACACTGGTCTGGATGCTTGAAAAAGCCCGGCTGCATAATGCCGTTATCACTGGAAGTGTTCAGATACGCGAAGGTTTCGAGGTGTTCAATCGTTTGATTTGGGCGCAGCCGGACGGGCAGTATCACTATTACGACAAGCGTCATTTATTCCGGATGGCCAACGAGCATCAACGTTATGCATCGGGCGATAAAAGATTAACGATTGAATACAAGGGCTGGAGAATTTGTCCGCTGGTTTGCTATGACTTGCGGTTTCCGGTGTATTCCAGAAACCGTTTTGGGCACGAAGTGGAAAATCGTTTCGACTACGATGTTTTACTCTATGTGGCCAATTGGCCTTCTGCTCGCCGCCATGCATGGATGAGCTTGCTGCCGGCACGCGCCATCGAAAATTTGTCTTATGTTGCGGGTGTAAACCGGGTAGGTGTTGACGGCAATTCCATCGACTATGCCGGCGACAGTGTTGCACTGGATTTTCTGGGGCAGCCAATTGTCAGTGGCGCAAACCAGCCCGAGGTTCTATGCTGCAGCTTGTCCGCAAGTGATTTGCAGGCTTTTCGTGCGCGGTTTCCTGCGTATCTAGACGCCGACAAATTTGAAATTCTCGATTGAGCCATAAATTGATGGGGTAGGGCTTGTCTCCGATTCGTATTGTTTGCATCGCTCTTCTCGCCATCTTCTCCCAGTGTGTATGGGCGGATGATTTGCCGGTATATCTGCGGTCTACGCGCGTCTGGGACAGCAGTAACGGATTACCTCACAACACCGCCCAATCGATTACACAGACTTCGGAAGGCTATATCTGGATTGCCACCTGGGAAGGGCTTGCACGCTTTAATGGCAGGGAATGGAAGGTATTTGACCGCGAAGCAATTCCGGGTTTATCCGACAACGGTATTCGGGCCTTGCTTGCGGCAAAAGACGGGCGCCTGTGGGTCGGCTCTGCGCGCGATGGACTGTATAGTTATTTCAAAGGCCAGTGGGCTGCCATTCCCTATGAAAAAGAATCCGGCCAGGCGCAAATAACTTCCTTGTTCGAAGACAGGGAAGGAAAAATCTGGATTGCCGCCGCATCGCAAACCATCATGTCGCTTGAGCCCAGCGGCACGATGAAACGCTACCCCATCGAGTTGCCCGATGCCAAAAATAGCGCACTGGGATTTGAGCAGGATTCCAGTGGAAATATTTGGCTGGCCACGCGCGTTGGCCTGGCAAAACTGAATAAAGATCATTTTGAACTGGCCAATGTTTTTTCCGTGCCCGTCAGTTCGGTGGCTGCACTTGCGAAAGATATTGACGGCAATCTATTGGCAGTTACCGATCGTGGCTTGTTCAAACAAAACAAGGAATTGTTTGTGCAGGTAGCCGGCGGCGAAACGCTGGGTAATCAGCATCAGGTCGAATCCATTCTGGTTGAAAGCAGCGACCGCATTATGTTCGGCACGCAAAGTGAAGGGCTTTTTTGTCTGTGCAACGGTCGTCTTGAACATTTCGACACCAAGAATGGTTTGGTGAATAACCGTATTGCCACCATGTTCCTTGACCGCGAAAAAAGCCTGTGGATTGGAACGAATCTCGGCGTTACACGCATTAGAACCGGGCAAATTACCCGTTACGCTCGCCATAATGGATTGAGTGACGATTATGTGCGTGCGGTCTTGAAAGATAGCGATGGCAGCCTTTGGGTAGGTACCAGTGCCGGCTTGAATCGCATCGAGAACAATGAAATACGGCAATGGAATCGGTCGCTGGGTCTATCGAGCGACAGTATTTACTCCCTTATGCAAAGAAAACCCGGTGAACTCTGGATTGGTACTGCCGATGCCGGTGTCAATATTTTGCAGTCGGGAAAGGTTCGCCAAATTAGTCGGGACCAGGGGCTGCCTTCCAATCAGGTGCGGGCGCTGGTGGCAGATGGAGACCGCGTCTGGGCCGGCCTGGGTACGCGTGCCGGTGGCGGTGTTGCACTAATTGAAAACGAACACGTTACGCAATTATTCGGAAGCGAGCTTGCTGTTCGTACCTTGTTTCTGGATTCAAAGAAGCGCTTGTGGATTGGTTCTACATCGGGCATTTACTACATCGAAAACAATGTGCTGAAGCCCTGGAAAAAACAGGATGTGAATTTGCAATATGCCTTTGCGTTTTACGAGGACGAGCGAGGCGTTTTATGGGCTGCAGCAGACGACGGCCTTTATCGTATCGAAAATGATCAAGTTACCTCGATAGGATTGTCCCGCGGCATCCCCAATGTTCCTATTCTTGGTGTAGTCGGGCAGCAGGATAATCTCTGGATTTGTACCAATAAAGGTGTAGTCCGTTTAAATCGCAAACAGCTGGACGGCATAGCGATGGGGACTGAAAAGCAGCTTTCAGTAAATGGTATTGATCAATCGCAAGGCCCTTTGGCCCGTTTGCAATGCAATGGCGGCGGCAATCCGGTCATGATGCTGGACGAGCGATATCTGTGGTTTGCAACATCAAGCGGCCTGGCATTGATGGATCTTAAAAAGCAGGAGCAATTTGATTCCAAGCCCAGTACCCTGATTGAATCGATCACCGTTGATGGCGTTCCGGTTCCCGACACCGCTCAATCAAATTTTGGTCCGGGGGTAAGACGAATTGATTTTTCGTATGCGGCTCCTACCTTCATTGCACCGGAACAAGTGCAATACAGGGTCCGGCTGGACGGGTTCGATGATGCCTGGCAAACCCCGGCCGGCCTTGATCGGGTGTCCTATACCAATCTTGCGCCGGCGAAATACATATTGAACGTGGAAGCAGATGATGGCTTCGGCCGCTGGTCAGGGAAAGTGACCCAGTACCCGTTCGAAATCAAGCCATACATCTGGCAACGCATGGGATTCTGGTTTGTGCTGGTAGTCTTGTTTGCCATTGCCGTATTGGCAGCCTACCGCTATGCAGTTACCAGCACACGGGCACGCGAAAAAACGCTTGAAAAAATAGTCACCGAGCGAACGGCGGAGATTCAGAATTACGCCAATAATCTGGAAAAAATCAGTCAGGAACGCGAAGATTTGCTCGGAGTTTTGCAAAAGCAGACCGACGGGCTGGCAAAACTTGCCAGCGAAGATGCTTTGACAGGCTTGGCCAATCGCCGCAGCCTGGATATGAGTTACAAAAAATTATTCGAACAAACCCGCAATGAAGGCCGCCCGATCAGTGTTGCCATTGCCGATATCGATTTGTTCAAGGCGATAAACGACAATCTTGGCCACCACGCTGGTGACGATGTAATCCGGCAAGTGGCTTTGAAGCTTAAACAAGTTACCCGCGGCCGTGATTTGGTAGCACGCATTGGCGGCGATGAGTTTGTGCTGATTTTTCCGGGCATGTCGGCACAGGCAACGGCAGAAATATGCGATCGTTTGTGTCGTGATATGGCGGCTCTGGATTTCGGTGTTGCATACGGCGCCTTGAAAATCACCATGAGCATCGGCGTCAGTGACTGCACCACGGCCGTCAGCCTGGAAAGGCTGATTGCCGATGCCGACCGCGCGCTTTATGAAGCCAAGAATTCAGGTCGTAATCGGGTAGTCGTACGTTCGAGCTAGATGTCCTGTACCATCACGTTTATGCGTTTGTTTAGTCAACCTTCGATGAGTAAAATGTCATGAAAATCAAAACTTTAGCTTTTTTCTCCGTCATGGCGTGCATGTCCGTGACGGGTTTGTCGGCAAAAGAAAAACCTTCGATGCCAGCGCAGCCTTCGGGGCCGCAAAAACCCGTTATCGCCGTTGCAGATTTCAAAAATGAAACCACGGCAAGCTGGTGGAGTAGCAGCGTTGGTAAAGATCTGGCCGGGCTTTTGAGCAATGAATTGAGCGCAACCAATTCATTTCGCGTAGTGGAACGCCAAAAAATCGATGCCGTGCTGCAGGAACAAAACCTGATGGCATCCGGCCGCGCCAAGCTGGGCAATGCTGCACAAATGGGTAAACTGTTTGGTGCGCAATACCTTGTGATGGGCACGGTAACGTCCTATGAAGAACAAGCCAAGTCCAGTGGCTCGGGTTTAAGTTTTGGCGGTATTTCGGTTGGCGGAAAATCTGCCCAGGCTTACGTCGCCGTGGATATTCGCGTGGTTGATACCACCACCGGCGAGATCGCGTTTGTCCGGACCATCGAAGGAAATTCGAAAAGCGGCGGAAGCAATATGAGCTTCTCGAAATTCGGAGCCAGTGGCGGCTTTCAAAATGAAGACAACAAGCCGGCCGGAAAAGCCATTCGCGCCGCCATCGTCATGGTCAGCAGTTATCTTGATTGCGTCATGGTACAAAAAGACGGCTGTGAAGCCGAATTTGATCAACAAGACAAACGACGCAGAAAGAAAACTGCCGAATCGCTTAATCTTGATTGAAAAACAGCTTGCAGAAAAAAAGGCCGCATCAAGCGGCCTTTTTTATGACAATCAATTGCTGGCGAGAATACCAAGATTGGCTGTCGATTTTTGTTTGACCTGATTCTGCGGGAAGCGTCCGTAAATTTTCGCCTTGCCGATATTGATAATGCCGGCAAACTGCGCGGCACTCATTGCGGGGTCAAGGTCATTGGCGTCGATGCTGAAGCCGTTGATTTTGATGCTGCCAAAGTTCAGGGCCCCCAGTGCAAATGCCATCGGGTTCTTGTCCTGGCGTATCGTGTTACTGTGAACTTTCGAGAACGACAAACTCAACTCTCCATGATTGACAATGATGCCGGCATCATGGGCCGAGACCGGCATTTGATTGTAGGCAAGCTCGGAATTGCTCAAGCTCAGGCGGCCGAAATTGGTGATGATGGCCTGTGCGTTCCCTGAATCGGTATCGATTATTTTGACGCGATCGAGCAGCAAGTCGCCGTTATTGACCAAAGCTCCTTCGCTGCCTTCTGCGAGAATAAGATTACGCAGAATGATGTGGCTGTTTTTTTCAACAGTCAGCAAATTCACCGAAGATTTCGTGTAGCGCCGTATTTCGGCACCGTTACCTTCAATGGTCAGGGTGTTTTTCAGATTCGGCAGCAGGCTTTTGCGCTCCGATGGAACGCTGATGGCATACAGGCCATGCTTGGCAAGCGTTATGACATCCGCATCGGGACTTTGATTGGCAAGTGTGATGGCCTTCAATAATGCGCTGTTATCACCATTGGAAATGATGAATTCTTTAGCACTGCAGGGCAGCGCGATGAGCAGTAGTGATGAAAATATTAAACGATGTGCGAGATTCATTGGGGTGCTCCGTGCGTGAGTGCACCTACACCATCCATTTTTTTTCTAGAGCGTGTGCTCCAGCATAATTGGCGATGCTGACGAACCCGACGCTTAAACGTAGGCGGCCAGCATGGCTCTTTTGCCATAACGCAATTGTTCGTAGCCGTCTTCCGGCACGGTCAGAACTTCTACCCGTGAAAATCCGATTTTTCGCAGTATCCAGATCAGGCCGGCCAAATTCGGTATCAGGCAAATTCCAAGAGTCGATGCTTCAGGGCCATGCGTTTCATCGGTTTCATCAACGACGACAAAACTTGCTTCAATCGATTTCACATATTCAAAACTGCCGTAATCGACGACGCCGGTTTGCCCGGGTGCAATCTGGGTTTCAATCAGGCAAACGTTTTTACATAGAGCGCGTGCTTTGCGCAGCGCGCCGATGGGATCTTCAAGGTGGTAAATCAATCCCAGGCACAGTACCAGGTCGAATTGCCCAAGTGTATTGGCATCCAGCGAATGCACCTCTGATTGCAGCGTCTTGATTTTACCGGTTTGCTCCAGCGCTTCGAAAATCATTTGTGCATCGGCTATATGATTTTCGCGGGCATCGGTTGCCAGTACGTTTTCGAAACCGGAATTGATCAACTGCGAGCTGAACCATCCCTGATGACATGCCAGGTCGATGGCATTCAAATTATTCCTGATCGACGAGCCAAAATGCCGGTGGATAAAATCCGTCATCATTTTCGTGCGGGTGACGTGAATTAAATCAAGTTGATGATCATGCGTGCTGGGGACGGTTTGTCCGTTTTGCAACACAAACGGATAGAACCAGGCCTTGGCCAAACATTGATTTTCAATAACAGTCATGGACAAGAAAAAAACTCACGGGGTTCAGGCCGTGAGTTTGTGTGCTTTATCGTTTGATATCAATGTTTGATTGCATCAATCGTCTGACGGCAAACCTTCGGGACGTTTGCGAAATGCCGGACGCGGGCCGCCTTGCGGGCGGTCGCCCTGGGGACGCGGTCCGCGATTTTGATGCGCGGGGCGGTCGCCCTGTGGTCGATCACCTTGAGGGCGCGGGCCACGATTTTGGTATGGCGGACGATCGCCTTGAGGACGGGGTGCACGGTTGGGATCGCGGTTTTGATACGGTGGACGATCACCTTGTGGACGGTCGCCTTGCGGGCGTGGGCCGCGATTCTGGTACGGAGGACGCTCGCCTTGGGGGCGATCACCTTGCGGACGCGGGCCACGGTTTTGATAAAGTGGACGATCGCCCTGTGGACGGTCTCCCTGAGGGCGCGGGCCGCGATTTTGGTATGGGCGTTCGCCTTGCGGGTTTGGGCCGCGTGGCGGGGCTACGCGCGAACCGGTATCGACACCATCGGGCACATACCAGCTACGGAATTCTGCCGGGTTGCCATCTGGCGAGCGAGGCGGGCGTGGCCCACGGTTTTGGTAAGGCGCAGCACCTTGTGGACGATCGCCTTGCGGGCGAGGCCCACGGTTTTGATACGGTGGACGATCGCCTTGTGGACGAGGGCCACGATTTTGATATGGCGGACGATCACCTTCGAGCCGCGGCGGGCGCGGGCCGCGATTTTCAAATGGCGGACGGTCGCCGGCTGGACGTGGCAGGCGAGGGCTTTCAGCTCGGTTGCCGAAATTGTCATCTCGGGGGCCAGCGTTGTAAGGACGTTTTTCGCCGAATGCCGGTCTTGCGTTGCCACGAGGCGGACGTGCGCCGTTTGGCGCATCGGCACCCATCGGGCCACTAAACGGTTTGCCTTTAGGCTTGAAGCCGCCACCGGTCTTCGGTCGGCCAGCGCCGGCACCGGGACGGCCACGGCCGCCGCGTGGGCGATCTTCGCGGACATGATCGAAACGACGCAGTTCGCGTGCTTCATCATTTACTGCACCGTTGACGTAATTGTTTTGCAGACGATCTTTGCCAACGCGAATTTCAGTTGGACGCGATTTGCGTTGTCCGATCACCGATTGCAAAGTCAGTACCGGCGCATTTTGTTCCAGCTTGAATTCTGCACGCAGTGCTTCAACGGATTTTTGATCCAGCTCGCTGCAATTACCGCGCTTCAACAGGCGGGGTAGTGTGATATTGCCGTAGCGTACGCGTTTCAAACGACTGACTTGAAAGCCTTGCGATTCCCACAATCGGCGAACTTCGCGATTGCGACCTTCATTCAACACGACCTGGAACCATGCATGCGAATCGCTCGAGCCGATGCGTTCGATTTTATCGAACTTGGCCGGGCCGTCATCCAAAGCAACGCCGCGCGCCAGTCGATCAACGATATTGTCCGGCACTTCGCCTTGAATCCGAACGACGTATTCGCGTTCGATGGCATTCGAAGGATGCATCAATGCATTGGCCAGCTCGCCATCGGTAGTCAGCAACAATAAACCCGTGGTGTTGATATCCAGGCGGCCAACGGCAATCCAGCGCGCGCCTTTCAAGCGTGGCAGCGATTCAAATACGGTCGGGCGACCTTCCGGATCTTCGTTGGTAGTGACCTGGCCTTCCGGTTTGTTGTATATCAAGACGCTGGCCGGTTCGGTCAAAGCAGTGGCGACAAAGGTCTTGCCATCGAGTTCAATGCGGTCGCCGCTATGGACTGACTGCCCGACCTGGGCAACTTCGCCATTAACCTTGACGACGCCCTGGGCGATGCGTTCTTCAAGCGCTCTGCGTGATCCAAGGCCTGCTTGCGCCAATACTTTATGTAAACGCTCTTCAGCTTTCGGAGCGATTTCCTCGCCTTCACGTTTAAGCGAGAGCGTTTTGCGATTGTTATCGCTGGTTTCCTTACTCATTTTTATACTCCGGCTCGGCTATGTCGCCGGCCTCTTCATTGTGTGTTTCGTTTTCATCAAGGGATGTCGTCTCGACAGCCTTCAATTCTTCGTGCTCGTTTGCTTCTGCAGCGGAATTTTCTGCCGCGTTTTCGTTTGTTTCTTCATCGGAATTTTCTTCCGAAATCTCTTCCGCATTGATCATCGCGGCGGAAGCCACCTGTGGCACGCGATCAAAAGGCAGTTGTGGATCCAGTTCCGGAATCTCTTTCAGTTCGGCCAAAGGCGGCAGTGCATCCAGGCTCTTCAAACCAAAGTAATCCAGGAAGCCTTTGGTGGTACCGAACAATGCAGGTTTGCCCGGAACATCGCGGTGGCCGACTACGCGGATCCATTCGCGGTCTTCAAGCGCTTTTACCATTTGTGCATTCACCGCAACACCGCGAATTTGTTCGATTTCACCGCGCGTAATGGGCTGGCGATAGGCGATCAAGGCCAGTGTTTCCAGAGTTGCACGCGTGTATTTGCTTTGGCGTTCGGTCCACAAACGGGCAACCCAGTTATGTACTTCATTCTTCACCTGGAAGCGAAAGCCGGAAGCCACTTCAATCAGTTCAACGCCGCGCTCGTCGCAGCTTTGCTGCAGTTCACTGATAGCACGTTCCACGCTGCCGACCGGTGCGGGTTCATCGTCGGGAAATAAAGCGTAAATCTGCGTGATGCTTAACGGTTGCGGTGCCGCCATGATGGACGCTTCGACGATGCGTCGAATTAAATCGTGATCTAAATCGTGATCCATGAATAAAGTCATTATCGGTTGGAAGTTGGGGAGTCCGAAGGAGCATCAAACTCCGATTCGGGAATAACGGGTTCGTTTGCCGCATCGCTGTCGGAAGCGGCGAGTGACTTGACGTAAATCGGCGCCATCGGCGCTTCCTGCACGATTTCCAGCAATTGTTCTTTGGCCAATTCCAGAATCGACAGGAATGTAACGACAACGCCAAGCTTGCCTTCTTCAATGGTAAACATGGTTTCGAAACCATGGAATTTACCGTCGCTCAGACGGCTCAACACTTCGCCCATGCGTTGCCGAACCGATAAAGCTTCACGTTTGATGGCGTGGTGGGTGAACAGCTCGGCGCGCTTGATAACGTCTCGCAGCGCCAGCAGCATTTCACGCAAATCCACCGGCGGCGGAATCTTGACCGAAGCACGCTCCGGCACATGCGCGCTGACAACATGGGTGTCGCGATCGAGGCGATCCAGCTGGTCGATATCCTCGGCGGCTTTCTTGAAGCGTTCGTATTCCTGCAAACGACGCACGAGTTCGGCACGCGGATCGGCTTCCAGACCTTCTTCCGAAGGAGGCCGCGGCAGCAGCATGCGCGATTTGATTTCCGCGAGCATCGCTGCCATCACCAGATACTCGGCGGCCAGATCAAAACGCAAATCCTGCATCACACCGATATATTCGACGTATTGGCGGGTGATTTCGGCGACCGGAATGTCCAGGATATTCAGGTTTTGTCGGCGAATCAGGTACAGCAATAAATCCAGCGGGCCTTCGAATGCTTCAAGAATGACTTCCAGGGCGTCCGGCGGAATATAAAGATCCTGCGGCATTTGCAGCACGGGCTGCCCCAGCACCATGGCCAACGGCATTTCCTGCTGTTGTGGCTGGATAGGAAAAATGTTGCTGGTTTCTTCGGTCGCGATTGGCGCGGGGTCGTTATTCATCAATATGCTTATGTAATGGTTGAAAGTAAGTAAACCATTTCGTGATTTGTAGTCTAGACAGTCAGCCCCCTCCGGGCCTGCGTTGTCATGTCGAAATCAAAATGAAACTTCATGAAAACCCTGTCGCAGGATTTCCGGTGTTTCGCCAGTGCAATCAATTACGCTGGTGGGGCCCGGATCGCAATCGCCTGCGTCCAACAGCACGTCCACAAAACGCAAACACCGCTCAATGACAGCTTGAATTTCATGGCTAGCCAGATCGTCTTCTTCCGGCAACACCACGCTGGTACTGAGTAGCGGTTCCCCCATCAACTCGAGCAGGGAATTCATCACCGCATGCCGCGGTAAACGAACACCGATTTCGCGGCGCTTGCTGCGACCACTATGCTTTAAACGACGGGGTAATTCTGGGGAGGCCGGTAATATAAACGTACAAGGCCCTGGGCAGTGTGTACGCATCAGCCGGAAGGCTGAATCCTCAAGCCGGGCCAAATGGCCAGCCTCACTCAATGTGCGACAGAGTAAGGTGAAAGGGTGCTTGCTGTCCAGTTGTCTGAGCCTGATCACCCGGTTTTCGGCCTCTACTGCATTCAGATTCCAGACAAAAGCGTAGCCAGCATCGGTAGGACACAGCGCCAGGCCGCCGTTCTTCAGGCAATCGGCAGCTTTATGCAAAAAGCGTTCCTGTGGCGTGACGGGGTGCAGTTCGTAGTGGTCGGGCATGCTTGTGAAAGGCTGAAGGCGGAAAGTGCGCGGGTTCGTCCGGTACTTGATTGTACAGCTCCCGCATCTTATTTGATGTACGACGCTGCTCGTCATGGCTTTGAGATGAACAATAAAAAACCGTCCCTAAAGGACGGTTTTTGTTTTTGGCGGAAGCGGTGAGATTCGAACTCACGGTGGGCTATGAACCCACGGCAGTTTTCAAGACTGCTGCCATAAACCGCTCGGCCACACTTCCAGTTTCTGTCTAGGCTGTCAGGAAATATCCGGGCCAGCTTTCGAAGGGCCCCATTTTAACCGACTTGAAAGCCTTGTAGGAATTTTCCTACAAAAAAATCAGCATTTTTTTGGTTGTCGGTATTTGGTTGGCCGCTTAAGCTGTGCTCACTGAATAGGGGAATTCAATGATTCGTGTATTTTTGCTGGACGACCATGCATTGGTACGGGCAGGTTATCGCATGATTTTACAAAATGAATTGGATATTGAAGTCATAGGAGAGGCGGCCAGTGGAGAAGAAGGCTTGCCGATGATCAAAAAGCTCATGCCGGATGTCGTGTTGTGTGATTTGCATTTGCCGGGCATCAGTGGCCTGGAAATTACCGAACGTTTGATCAAGGGGCAGCTTGGCGTGAAGGTAGTCATTGTCTCTGTGCAGGAAGACGGTCCCATGCCCAAACGTTTGCTGAATGCCGGCGCCAGTGCCTATGTTGGCAAGGCTTGCGATTCAAGGGAATTATTGAAAGCGATTCGGGAAGCATCGCGTGGCAAGCGTTTTCTCAGTAGCGACCTGGCACAAAGATTGGCGTTAGGTGGAAATCAAACTTCGCCGTTCTTCGAATTATCGCCGCGCGAAATGGAAATCAGCATGTTGCTTTGCCAGGGATTGCGTGCCGAAGAGATTGCAAGAAAATTAAATCTGAGCGGCAAAACCGTGGCGACACATAAATCCCGATTGATGATAAAGCTCGGCGTTAACGACACCATGAGTATGGCGCGATTGGCAGCGCAGCATGGAATTACCGAGCCGTCACGCGTCATTTAGCACACACAAAAAAGGACGCCTGAGCGTCCTTTTTTATTTGTGCGACAAAAACATCAAATCAGTTTTTGCTGGTCGCCTTCTTGCCCGCTTTCGGCCGCTTCATTGGCTTCGGGTGTTTCGATTGCTTTAGGCGCAATGAAAGCCGCAGGTGCAGGCGCACTGAACGCCGGCGGTACAGATGCCGCCACTTTTGCCGGTGCTGCAACAGGTGCCGCGGCAGAAAATGGTGCAGGAGTTACTGGCGCAGGAGTGGGAGCTGTGTAAGCCGCAGGCGCAGGTGCCGAAAATGCAGCGGGTACAGTTGGGTTCGCAACAACTGAAGCTGGTGCACTTGTTACTGCAGGAGCAACAGGTGCTGGTGCAGCAACCGGTGGTGCCATAACAGGTGCTGGAGCACTGAAGGCAGCGGGAACGACGGCTGGCTTGGCAACGATAACGTCTGCGCTGTCATTGTTGTCATTCGCTTCCGGTGATGACCAAATGCCCTCATTGATGGCGCGAGGAACAACATCAGCTTCAGCTTCCTGTTTCGGGGCGGCAGCCAGCAGCTCTGCCGTCACGGGAAGTTCAAGCGTCACTTTTTCCATATTGGCAGCTGCAGTTTTTACAGCAGATACTTCCAGGTTTTGAGTGGGGGAAGTTTCAACAACGGCCGCAGTATTTTCCATTTCCTGCAAAGCTGTATTCATCGCTGGTGCACTCTGGGCTTCGATCTTTGTTTCTAAGATAGCCGTGGTAACCGGAGCAGCTTTTTCGACAATAACGGCAGCAGCAGGTGCCGGCGAAATATTATCGGATGACAACTGGTCATCCAAATCATCAAACGCAGATTCAGCGCGAGTGACCGGCATCGATGAGACCAATACAGGTGCAACAAATGCTGGCGCCTGCGCGTCTTTATTTTGCTCGCCTTCGCTCTCGTTCATGGAAGCCGGGTTTTCTTCTTCACCGTCTTCATCATCAAAGTCGGCATTTGAATTCTCGTCTTGAGCGGCGTTCGGATCTTGCGGTCCCTGGTCAGGACGACGACGACGACGGCCACCACGACGGCCGCGACGACGACGTGCACCTTCGGGGCCCTGATCATCTTCGGATGTTGCGACGGCCTGGGTTTCGGTTGTGGCAGCGATTGCAGTATCAACGATAATTTGCACTTCGCCATCGGCTGATGGTGTCGTTGTTGCAGCCGCCAGTTGTGTAAGCCTTTCGGCTTCGCGTTTGGCTTTGCGTTCGGCTTCACGGCGATAGCTTTCTTGGCGTTGGGCCTCGCGACGTTCCATTTCCTTGCGTTTCAGCTCTTCCGCGCGTTGTTGCAGCTCAAGCTGCTTGGCTTCATCAAGCACGGGCGCTTGTTCAAGCTGCTCTTGCTTTGCAGGCTGTCTTGCAGCTTGCGGGGCAGGGGCCTTGTTTTGTTGCGGGGCAGCTTGCTGTGGTTTGGTGTGTTGCGGATTCGGAACCTGATTGCGATTTTGCTGCGGACGTTGCTGATTGCCGCGGCTATCGCGTTGGTTACGATTGTTGCGGTCGTTGCGATCTTTGTTGTTTCTGTTGCCGCGATCACTACGCTCGCTGCTTTCGTTTTTTGGTTTGACCGTTTCGCTCTCGCCACCGGCAAAGAACGATGCGATGCGCGAGAACAAGCCGGGTTTCTTCGCAACAGCCACAGGCGCGGCAGGTGCGACAACGTCTTCGCGTGCTTCACGAACTGGTGCAGGTTGTGTTGGTTTTACGTGCGTAACTGCAGGAGTCACCGGAATATTCAATTGCGAACGTGTCAGCGAATGAATTTCCAGTTTTTTAGGAGTTGTGCGGTGATAGCTTGGTTTTGCTATTTCTTCAGCCAATTCGCCTTCGCGCAAACGCGAGACATTGAAGTGCGGCGTTTCCAGTTGTTCATCGGCAACAATCAAAATCGGTGATTCGTGGCGGGTTTCGATTTCGACAATCGCACGACGTTTTTCATTCAACAGATAGTTGGCGATTTCCGACGGCGCCTGAATCAGCACTTGTCCGGTGTTTTCTTTCATCGCATGTTCTTCTGCCAGGCGCAGAATCGACAATGACAAAGACTCGACACTGCGCATGCGGCCATGGCCGTCGCAACGCGGGCAGATGATCTGGCTGGATTCGCCCAGGCTAGGACGCAAACGCTGACGGCTCATTTCGAGCAAGCCGAAACGCGAGATCTTGCCGATTTGAACGCGGGCGCGGTCATGTTTCAAGGCAGCTTGCAGGCGGTCTTCCACCATGCGTTGATGCTTGCCCGAACCCATATCGATAAAGTCGATGACGACCAGACCGCCGAGGTCGCGCAGACGCAGCTGGCGTGCGACTTCTTCGGCAGCTTCGATATTGGTTTGATAAGCGGTTTCTTCGATGTCGCCGCCTTTGGTCGCGCGCGACGAGTTAACGTCGACGGCAGTCAAGGCTTCGGTTTGATCCATCACGATCGAGCCGCCGGAAGGCAAACGCAGAGTGCGTTCGTAGGCGGCTTCGATTTGCGACTCGATCTGGAAACGGTTGAACAGTGGAATGTCATCCGTATACATCTTCAATTTTTTGAGTGTATGCGGCATTACTGATTGCATGAAGTCTTTGGCTTCTTCGTACATCGCCGGCGTGTCGACCAGGATTTCACCGACATCCGAGCGCAGATAATCACGCAGGGCACGAATAATCAGGCGGGATTCCTGATAGATAAGGAATGGCGCCGGTTTTGAAAGTGCGGCTTCGGTAATCGATTTCCAGACTTGCAGCAGGTAATTCAAATCCCATTGCAGTTCTTCGGCATCGCGGCCAACACCGGCGGTACGGATGATGACGCCCATATCGTCGGGGATGGTCAGCGCATCCATGGCTTCTTTTAATGCCTGGCGGTCGTCGCCTTCAATGCGGCGCGAAACACCACCGGCAGTCGGGGAGTTAGGCATCAGCACCATGTAGCGACCGGCCAGCGAGATGAACGTGGTCAGGGCTGCGCCCTTGTTGCCGCGTTCTTCCTTGTCGACCTGAACGACAATTTCCTGGCCTTCACGAAGGTATTCCTTCATGCCGGCTTTGTTGTAATCAATGCCGGGCAGGAAATAATCGCGGGAGATTTCTTTTAACGACAGGAAGCCGTGACGACCCCCACCGTATTCGACGAACGCCGCTTCAAGCGATGGCTCGAGACGAACGATGCGGCCTTTATAAATATTGGATTTTTTTTGTTCTTTCGATGGTTGCTCGATATCGATATCGTAAAGCGTTTGGCCATCCACAATCGCAACCCGCAGTTCTTCGGCCTGCGTGGCGTTAATCAACATTCTTTTCATTGTTATTCCTCACACGCTCTACCGCGAGGAACGCCGGGGTCCTTCACCACATCCGGCAACGCGCTCATGCGCATGATTGCCTGGTTGGAACTTCCAGCGCTTCAAACCTTGGGCGTACCCACGGGAGCGCTTAAACATTTGTTTCAAAAGGGGCCGAAAAGCGCCGAGCGTTTTCCGGTCTGACCGATGCGTGACGCATCGAGCGATATCCATCCGACCATCGAACCGGCTAACATGGTCACTCCCTTGGAGTGTGGTAGCGGTCTTTCAGGAATCACTGGTGCTCAGCTTTCGGCCGACATTCCAGCGAAATCAGGACGTTATCTCGCGAACTCAGTGTAACAGACGAATATGACTATGACGACCCCGCCCCAAAAGTCCGGCCCCAATACGGCCGTGAGATCGGTAGAAGTGCCTGAAGATCGCGATAATCAGCGTCTGGACAACTTTTTATCGAGCCAGATCAAGGGGGTACCCAAAAGCCTCATTTACAAGCTGGTGCGCAGCGGCCAGGTCCGGATTAATGGCAAGCGCGCCAAGCCCGACGCCCGGGTTTTCGTCGGGGACGAGGTCCGCATACCCCCGGTTCGGCTTGAAGTCGAAGGTGAGGTCAGGCCAGCCCCGAAATCCTTGCTCGAGCGTCTTGCTGCCAGCATTATTTATGAAGACAAGCTGTTTTTGGCCCTGAACAAGCCAAGCGGCATCGCGGCCCATGGCGGTAGCGGTGTCAGTCACGGTGTGATCGAAGGCCTGCGGGCTCTCAGGCCGGATGAGCCCTTCGAACTGGTACACCGCCTGGATCGCGATACCAGCGGCGTGCTGATCATCGCCAAAAAACGCTCGGCCTTGCTCGAGCTGCAAGCCTTGATGCGCGAAGGCGAGGATGAAGAAGCCCCGAATAAAAAATATCTCACCTTATTAGTAGGCAAGATGCCGTCCGGCACGATGACGGTAGACGCGCCTTTGCAACGTTCGGTCCTGCAGGGCGGCGAGCGCATGGTCCGCGTGCACCCGGAAGGCAAGGCGTCGGTCAGTCACTTCAAATTGCTTGAACGCCGCGCGGGCTGCAGTTTTTGCGAAGTCACGATTGAAACCGGTCGTACCCATCAAATCCGTGTGCATGCCAAACATTTGGGGCATCCGGTCGCGGGCGACGAAAAATATGGTGATCGTGAGGCCAATAAACGTTTGTCCGAACAAGCAGGGCTAAAGCGTCTGTTCCTGCATGCCGCTTCGATGGAATTTGCTCTGGATGGCGGCGCGAAACCTTACTTGATCAATGCGCCACTGGCAGATGATTTGAAAGAAGTGCTCGATAGGTTGAAATAGTGGCGCAATCCAGAATTCTTCGCGTCGGCTTTTGTGACATGTGGGTCGATTTTGATCCGGCCTATAATTTTTTTACCCTGATGCTTGCCAGTGCTGGTGCAAAGTTGTCGCCGCCAATCCAGGTAATTGGTGGCGTCGCTGATGAAAACGATACCATCGTCATATTTGGTCCATTTGGAAAAACGTGGAAAGCGCTTCCAGTCGAGCAGCCAAAGATACATTTTACCGGAGAAAATAACGGACCGAAAACAGGTAGAGGAGTACAGCTCAATCTTGGCTTTAAACATGTCAATGCTGCAAATGTTAGCTATCTCCGCTTCCCGCTATGGCTACTCTATATTGATTGGTTTGGCGCCGATTTGGATCGGATTTTGAACCCTAAGCCGATTCCACTTGAGCGTTGCACAAGAGTTGACGAAAACGAACTGGCCAGAAAAATTAAATTCTGCGCTTTCGTTGTGTCAAACCCGAAAAATCCACTGCGGAACAAGGCTTTTCACTGGCTTTCCAAATACAAGCAGGTGGATTCTGCAGGCACCGTATTCAACAATATTGGCTCCGAGATTTTTGCAGGCTCTGGCGGAGCGGGCGGAGAGCTTAAAAAGCTGGAATACCTGAAAGACTACAAATTTTGTCTCGCTTATGAGAATACGGCTTCCCATGGGTATACGACGGAAAAATATCTACATGCAAAGGCTGCTGGCTGCGTTCCGATTTATTGGGGTGACCCGGCTTTTGAACTTGATTTCAATGTAGACGGATGTATCGATGCAAGAGGATTCAAGTCGCCAAGCGAACTCATTGGGGCGGTTCGCCGGATTGATGAAAATGACGAGGAGTGGTTAAAACGCTTCAAGGTGCCTGCACTCGACACCGATCAAGTGGCTTGGTCGCGACGCACCATTGCCGAGTGTGCGCGACGCCTATTTAACCTTGCTGGATTCGATATTAGCACCGTATTGGCAACGCCGGGCCTTAGGGGGCCGGACAACGTCTTGGCTCCCATGGTAGAAGAATGCCCGCATTTCGATTGAGGCGTGAACCTCTGACATGATTTTGTGCGTTGCCGGAAATGTCACCTTCCCGAGTGATTCCAATGCAGGTATTTCGCGGGTCGCAAATCGATTGTTTCTGTTCCGTTCGGCACATGAGGTGTGGGCACGGCGGAAGTGTTCCAGTGCTGTCTGTCCAAAGGTGATGCATCACCCCGGTGCAAATTTGGGCGTGCCATAGGCGAAAACCTATGAATCTGTCGTCGTTCCAGCCGGTCTGTTATCAAACCTGTCGAGCAAGACATCGGCAATAGTCTTTAAGGACATGAAAAGCAAGATTGAAAAAGTTGAACCGCCCATCATTCCGAAAATAATGGTCAGATGCATCGGTAGTATTCGCAGATAAGGCAAGCACATCAACTTGCCAAGATTGGGGGTTCCAAGGGCATCGGAAGCTATCTGATGTTCGTAGGTCTTGCGTTGTGCGAATGCGTAGGAAAACCCGCAAACAATAATCCAGAAGCCGTCCCAGGCAGAGTCAAGTTTTGCCATGCCCAATAAAAAGATCAGATATCCAAAATGGAAAAAACCATAGTGAAGAACAAAAAAAGAGGCGGTTGAACGCTTGCCTTTTTCGTTTTCCGGGACCGGCTCGTCATTGCTGGTGAAGCCTTCGGTACTGAATTTTTTTAACGCCAGCATTCTTTTTCTGGCATACCAGCCGATGATGATGCTTTGTATCCAGTATGGCCAAATCACCGTTGCCAGTGGCCATTGAAGAGCCAGTGCGGTGACCAGTGTCAGTGTATTGGAAATCAGGAGCCCGGCAGTGGCCGGGGCTTCCGGTTTTTCCACGGTAATTGCCATTGAAAATTATTGATCCATGCAGCCGAGGGCAACGCACGGGTTCGGCGTGTCTTCCATGTAAATGGCTTTGTTGGAAACTTTTTTAGTCACCGGTTTCTGGTCGGCATAGTCGCCATTTTTTGTCAGCTTGCCAACTTGCGAAATACTGATGCCGGTCAAACGATTGGTGCTGACTTTGAAAGAATCATGGGCATTGGTCCGGCTGTACAAAGTGAGGTCGTCGCCGATCAGTTGCATGCGCTTTTTCGTCTTGTCGAAACGATAGCGGTAAAGGGCATTTATCGCCGTCGTTCCGCCGGTAAGGTCTTCCACGACAAGTACACCTTTTTTGAAGCTGAGAGATGCGGCGCCCAGCGGGAAGGTTTCCAGTTCAGCCTGGCCAATCGGTTCATGCCCCAGGTCAAACTCATCAACGTAACCGGCCATGACTATCAATACGCGTTTTTCTTCCGAGGCGGCAATGAAAGCCACATCATTGATCCCGTCGCCGGTGAAATCGCCGTCCAGCCTCACCTCGATTTCGGTATTGGCAGGGCTGTTGTTCTTCAATATGTCGTTGTCCGGACGTGGAACCTGGGGTCTGGTCGAGTTGGCAGCCAGCGCGGTACTGACGGAAATCAGTATGAAAAACGAGACGCAAATTCGAATAAGCATGGCCAGGGCCTCAAATGAGCAGCCGATACTTTAGCCCAATTAGGAATTAAGGTGTGCACGGGTTAAAATCAAGGTCATATAGTTGTGTTACACCAAGGACGTGTGGATGTGCCCTAGTAAAACCCTTGACGGGGAAGAGCGCGGCTGGATTATTCCCATCGGCGGCGCCGAAGAAAAAGAAAATAACCCGCGAATTCTCGAACGTTTTGTAAAACTTTGTGGTGGCAATTCGGCGGATATCGTCGTCATTCCCACTGCCAGCCGTTTGGCCGATACCGGCGAGCGCTACGAAAAAATATTCGGCGATCTGGGTGTTGCGAAAGTGGAGTCGATCAATTTCGATACCCGTCGTGATTGTTCCGAACCCAATCGCTTGAAGCGCATCGAACAGGCGACGGGTATTTTCATTACCGGCGGCAATCAATTGCGTTTGACCACATTGATTGGTGGAACTCCGGTAGCAAAACTGATTCGCACAAGAAATGCCGAAGGTGTCCATGTTGCCGGTACCAGTGCCGGTGCCAGCGTTATCAGCGAGCACATGATTGCCTTCGGCGAAGAGGGTTCGTCACCGATTGCCGGTTCTGTTCGACTTGCCCCGGGTTTCGGATTGACCAATCGCTTCATCATCGACCAGCATTTCCGCCAGCGTGATCGTCTTGGTCGTCTGGTGACGGCATTGGCTTACAACCCGTTCGCCATTGGCCTGGGGCTCGATGAGGACACGGCCGCATTTATCAGTCCTGACAATACCGTCGAAGTGGAAGGCAGCGGCGGCATTACGGTTGTCGATGCTTCGAACCTGTCGTTCTCTTCCATGGATCAAGTCAATGAAGGCCAGCCGGTTTGCCTGCTGGGCCTGACCGTGCACATACTTGTTGCCGGCTCCAACTTTAATCTGCATACAAGAAAAGCGTCTGCCGGAAATTTAATCAGCCCTTTAACCTAGGATTTTGCCCATGCGTATTCTCGAACGTAATGTATTTGTTGGACCGTCCTTGTATGCGCATTTTCCGGTGATCAAACTGGAACTTGATCTGGGTGAAATGGAAAAATGGCCGACCGCGAAATTGGGTAACGATTTTGTCGATGGTCTGGTTAAAGCATTGCCCGGCTTGAATGAACACGGCTGCTCTTATCGCGAACCTGGTGGCTTCGTTCGTCGCATGAAAGAAGACGAAGGTACATGGCTTGGTCATGTGCTCGAACATGTCGCCATCGAATTGCAAAACATGGCCGGTGAAGATGTCACTTTCGGAAAGACCCGCAGCACCGACAAACCGGGTGTCTATACCGTTGTCTATGAATATGCACAAAAGGATGAAGGCATCGCTGCCGGCGAGCTGGCGCTGAAACTGCTGACCTCTTTATTGCCTGCAGCATTGCAAACCAGCGGCCTGTTACCCGAAGACTGGAACTGGCCAAGTGCGCGCGATGAATTTATTCGTTTCGCGCAACGTCGTGCGTTGGGGCCATCGACCGCTTCACTGGTGAAAGCTGCCGAAGAAAGAAATATTCCGTGGTTGCGTTTGAACGAGCAATCATTGGTGCAATTGGGGCACGGAAAATACCAGCAACGCATACAAGCCACCATCACCGGAAAAACGCCACACATCGCCGTCGAATTGGCGAGTGACAAGGAAGAGACCAATAAAATTCTGGGTTCTCTCGGTTTGCCCGTGCCGCGCCAGGAATTGGTGCAAACCGAATCAATGGCGATACGTGCAGCTCGCCGTATCGGTTTTCCGGTTGTTACGAAGCCCTACAATGGCAATCACGGCCGTGGCATTTCAATTCGCCTGATGACAGACGATGAAGTGGCCGAAGGTTTTGCAAAAGCAAAAGAACATTCCCGTTCCGTTATCGTCGAAACTTTCATGGAAGGCGATGACCATCGCTTGCTGGTCGTCAACGGCGAGCTTGTTGCTGCTACGCGACGGACACCAGGCCATGTGGTTGGCAACGGCGTGCATACGATCTCGCAATTGGTGGATGTAGTAAATCTCGATCCGCGCCGCGGTGTTGGTCACGAAAAAGTACTGACTCGTTTGGAACTCGATGCACAAGCTTCAATGATGATGACGCGAGTTGGCTACACCGCCCATTCCGTGCCGAAAGATGGTGAAATAGTGTATCTGCGTTCAACCGCCAATCTTTCCACAGGCGGCACGGCAACCGATGTCACCGATGTCATTCACCCCGATAACCGTGACATGGCGGTGCGTGCGATTCGCGCTATTGGCCTGGATGTCGGCGGTGTCGATTTCCTGATTACCAATATTGCCGAAAGTTATCGCAATATCGGTGGTGGTATTTGCGAAGTGAATGCGGCTCCTGGGTTCCGCATGCATGTGGCGCCAAGCGAAGGCACGCCGCGTGATGTCGCGGGCCCGGTGATCGACATGCTGTTTCCGCAAGGCTCGAATGCACGCGTACCGATAGCGGCAGTGACGGGCACCAACGGTAAAACAACGACCGCACGCATGCTCGCGCATATCACCAAGATGGCAGGGTATACGCCGGGCCTGACGACGACGGACGGTGTTTATATCGATGGCCAACGAACTGTCGAAGGCGATATGACCGGTCCTGTCTCTGCTCGGATGGTGCTGTCAGATCCGCAGATCGATATCGCCGTTCTGGAAACCGCACGTGGCGGTCTGGTACGCGCCGGCATGGGTGTCAGCGAAGTCAACGTTGGTGCAGTATTGAATGTGCAATCCGATCATCTCGGTATGAAAGGCATTGATACGCTCGAACAATTGGCCGAAGTGAAACGCATCGTGGTCGAAGTGGCAAAAGATTGTGCCGTGTTGAATGCGGATGATCCGAACGTATTGAAAATGTCTGGCTACACCGATGCAAAAATGATTTGCTATGTCACGTTGAATCCATCACATGGTTTGGTGCGTGAGCATATTCGTGCCGGTGGCCGGGCATGCGCGCTGGAAGACGGCGTCAATGGCCAGATGATTACTTTGTACGACAAGGGCAGCCATATTCCGTTGTTGTGGACGCATTTGATTCCGGCGACGCTGGAAGGTCGTGCACTGCATAACGTACAAAACGCAATGTTCGCTGCCGCCATGGCGTTCTCGCTCGGCATCAAACTCGATGCGATCCGTCAGGGCTTGCGTACATTCGATACGACTTTCTTTCAGGCGCCTGGCCGCATGAACGTTTTCAACGAGCATCCATTCAAGGTCTTATTCGATTATGGCCACAACGCACATGCGGTGTCGGTAATGGCCGATCTCGCTCAGCGTCTCGATGTAACGGGTCGTCGCATTGTGGTTCTCGCAGGGCCTGGCGATCGTCGGAACGAAGATTTGGTGGCGATTGCCGATGCGGTCGCCGGACGTTTCGATCATTACATCTGTCGTCGTGATGACGGACTGCGTGGTCGCGATGGTGACGAGGTGCCGCGCATTCAGTCGCGTGCATTGAAAGATAAAGGCGTACCGGATTCGGCGATTTCGATTATTCCCGACGAACAGGAAGCCATTGATGCCGCATTACGCATGGGCCAGCCTGGCGATCTGATACTGATTTTTGCCGATGCACTTGTGCGTTCGTGGAAACAAATCATCAAATTCCGTCCTGAAGGCGCAGCGCCGGAACGTGTTGCCGTTGCTGCAGCGCCAGTATCGGAAACTACCGTGGAAGATAATGCGTTTGCCATGATGGAAGGTATTTCGCGTGATGAACGCGGTATTTTCATATCGCGCGAATCCGACGACTGATTCATGCCATCAAAAAGCGAACATGAAAAGCCCGTGCAAGGCTTCGAGGATTCTCGTCGCCTGACTGGGCCCAATTTATATCTGCCCGGCTGCGGGGTGGCATTGGAAACTTTGGGCGGAAAAGTTCCATCTGAAAATACATTGCGGGTATGGAACGATTTTGTATTGCAGGCTTTTGTTGTTTTGCAATGGTCTACACCCGGGATTGTTATCCGCAAGCACAAAACCGGTGCAAGCCTGGCATTTTCCGCACCTGCGGATCAGCTTTATGCGGCAACCGAAGTCAATGAGTGGGCGTGGTTAAAAGCGGCGCAGGTACAGCAGGATATGTTCTCGCCTGCTGCGCCGAATCTGGCCGATGATATCTGCGCGATGGCTACCCTGAAAAAGATTGCGGCAGCTGAAGCCAATCCAAAATTGATTGGCCTTATAAAATCAGCGGATGAAAAGAAGCTGCCGGTTTATTTCGATGATGAATTCTTTTCCATCGGCGAAGGTCAAGGAAGCCAGACATGGGTGATTGAAGAATTGCCGGAACCCGATTCAATCGACTGGAAAAGATTTGCAAGTATTCCCACTGCACTGATCACCGGTTCGAATGGCAAGACGACGACAACACGTCTGGTAGCTGCAATGTGCCGCGAACAGGGCTGGCACACTGGCCATAATTGCACCGACGGATTGTTTCTGGATGGCATTTGTTATGAAGAGGGCGATTATTCCGGTCCAATGGGCGCACGCTCGATTCTTCGTAACCAGCAAGTGCAAGCCGGAATTCTTGAAACGGCGCGTGGCGGTATTCTGAGACGTGGCCTTGCGGTGCAAAACGCAAATGTCGCCGCCGTTACCAATATCAGTGCCGATCATTTTGGCGAATACGGTATTCACGATTTGTCCGCTCTCGCAGAGGTCAAGCTGACAGTAGCCCGTGCGCTAGGCAAGAATGGCGTTCTGGTATTGAATGCGGACGATGACGAGTTGATGCAAAAAGCAGGCCGTTTCGACTGTCTGCATGCGTATTTCTCAGTGCTGGAAAATAATCAGCAAATTGCCCGGTTGAAAGCATCGGGCAGCACGGTTTGTTTTTTATCAAACGATCATCTTTATTTGAATGATCATGATCTTGGCATCGTGACCGACATGCCGCTAAGCATGGCAGGGAGTGCCAAATACAATATCGGGAATATGGCCGCCGCCGCTTGCATCGCGCTAGGTCTGGGTGTGGATTTGTCCGCAATTAAAATCACGCTTGAGCGCTTTGGGAAACTTAATAGTGACAATCCCGGTCGCTTGCAGCGTTGGCATATCGGTGGCATCAACGTGTTTAGCGACTACGCGCACAACCCCGAAGGCTTGCACGGTTTTTTAGCTATCGCCAAGACCCTGCAAGAAAAGGGTCGCTTGGCTTTGCTGCTGGGGCAGGCTGGCAATCGCGAGGACAAGGATATTCGCGAACTCGCAAAAGTCGCTGCGCAGTTCGACCCGGACTTCATCGTGTTGAAAGACATTGATGGCTTCATTCGTGGACGTGAAGCGGGAGAAGTTGCCGGTATTTTGCAAACGGCATTAATTGCAGAGGGTGTTTCACCCGAACGAATCACTGTTCAACTCGATGAAGTAGAAGCGGTCCGAACCATTCTGCGCTGGGCGGTTGCTGGCGATATTCTGGCGCTGCCGATTCACTCGACCAAAGGGCGCGCCGAAGTCGAGCAACTTATGCTGGCTTTGGAAGCAGGTAACTGGAAAGCGGGCGATGCGCTGCCGCCAAGAATGAATATGGAGAATGTGGAATGAAAACGAAATTATCGGTAGTGCTTTTTTTGTTTTTCTCGATGCTGGCCAGCCCTGTCCTGATGGCAGCCGACACCATGATTATCGTTGTCCGTCATGCCGAGAAGGCGACCGATGATCCAAAAGACCCTGGCCTGAGCGAGCAAGGCAGTGCCAGAGCCAGCGCGCTTGCCGAAGTGCTGAAAGATTCAAACCTGAAAGCGGTTTACAGCACGCAATACAAGCGCACTCAGCTTACGGGGGCGCCTGCTGCAGCCATGAATGGCTTGCAAGTACAGGCGATTGAGATCAATAAGCAAAACGATAAAACCTATGTCGCCGATTTGATCAGGAAAATAAAGAAAGAACATAATGGCCAAACGGTCTTGATTGTCGGCCACAGCAATACGGTACCGGAAATCGTGAAGTACCTGACAGGCAAGGATGTCGCTCCCATTGGCGAGAATGAATTTGACCGGATCTACGTCATCACATTGGGCAAAACACCGCGTCTGGTATCCGCCAGCTACCATCCCTAGATCCGTAGGGCGGGCAATGCCCACCGACGTTGCATGTCGCGATGATGGTGGGCAATGCCAACCTATATTTTTTGCATTGTCCGCATCACGGGATATTTATTGAACTCCTTGTCCCACGCGCTGTGCAATTTATAAAAATACTGCAACCTTGCTTGCGGGTCTTTCGCAAAATCCGGGTCTTCAGCCACTTTCTTCCGGAATGCCGCAGCCAGTGCCGGATCCTTTGCCAGCATATCGCGTGCTACTTCTTCGGCGACATAATCTTCCATGTATTCTTTTTGCTCGAAGGCATTATTGAAAAAACCCCAGGCCAAAAGCGAGTCGGGTGCCTTGGCTTCGAAAAGTGCCATGACGAGTTTTGATTTGGCTTGATTCAATGGCACGTACAAACTGCCTTGCTTGATATCGCTTGGCTCGTTTTTCCATTCTCCCGTAATTGCCAGACGCTGATGGCTTTCGACCGATTGTGCCGATTGTTTTGCGGTATCGGCACGGAATGTTTCCACTTTCGCCTTCATGATTGTCTTGTCGATAACGCTGTAGGAAATGCCGTGCTGTTTGAGTTTTTGAGAAACGAAGGCTGCAAAAGCAGGCGGTACGATATAGGCGGCGGGCATGATTTCGCTTTGGCCGACGATAATGTCATCGTGCAATGGCAGCTGCCAGACTAGAGGTTTGGTTTCATCGTAATGCGTCATCAATTGGCCTGAAACATCGGATAACGTGCGCGTATATTCATAGCCCAGAAAATCGATCGTGCGTACCTTGTCGCTAACGGTGTAATCGAGTGCTTCTTTTTGTCCGATTTTTGTTTGCGAACGGGCATCAGCCTGTTCTGCAACGGCTTGCCATTCTTTACCGTGTTGCGCTGTCAGGCGAAGCATCGCATCGATGGTGTTTCGCGTGATGCGAACACGTGTTGCATAATCTTTCCACGAATGGGTTTCAATCAAAATGCCGAAACGATTCCGCAGATAAAAATAGCCGGTTGAAAAGCGGGGTGGTGCAACACCATCGGTAAAGCCTGAACTTGGGTCGTCATAAGTGTTGAAGGACGGATAAAATCCGAGTGGTTGCGAGCCTTTCGATTTCAGTTCGGCTATCACTTCGTTTTTCATCGATAGCCCGGCTTTGCGCAAATCAAGATCGCCAGCATTCACCGGTTCAACCTGGACCGCGACATCCTGCTGGAATTTCGCACCATCGGTGACATGCAAGTCGATATACACAATTGGGTCCCATTCGTTCACCAGCGCCAGCATGGCCTGCATTTCGGGAGTGTCGGCTTTTACATAATCGCGATTTAAATTGAAGTTCTGCGCCGTTGTACGCCAGCCCATTTCCTCCGGCCCGCGTTGATTGGGACGATTCCAGGCGGAGAAGCGCTCATGGCCATCGACATTGAATACCGGAACGAAAACCAGGACTTGTTGCTTGAGCCAGCTTTTTTCTGCCGGAGCATTCAACGCGTCGCGCAGGGCAAGAAAACCAGCGTCCTTGCCATCGATTTCACCAGCGTGAATGCCGCCCTGGATCAGCAGTACAGGGATTTTTTTTGCTTTCGCCGCATCCGCATTCAATACGCCACTGCGCGTTGCGATCAATGCAAGCATTGGCCGATTTTCCGCCGTTCGCCCAAATTCGATGCATTTGACAGCTTTTGGATAGGCCTTTTGGTAGCCATTGCACATTTGAATGACTTCTTCATAACGCCCGGTCTTTTTGAAACCGCTTTTCTCGGCAATGGTTTCAAGAGAGGGATTTGCTGCCATCGTTGCCGTGGAGAAAAGAACGCCTAGACCAAACAGAGTGGTTCGCATCAGCATGGTAATCACCGGAAATTTAATTTTCCCGATGATGCCTGAAATACCGTAGTTTCGACAGATGGCGTGCTTAGCGGCTGGTGAGTCTTGATTCAATTGCCGCAAGCTTGGGCATGTCTACCGTTGGCACTGTGGCTCCCACAATGCGTGGTGCGCGACCCAAAAGCTCGGGCAAGCGGTTTACCCTGGGAATATTGTCGTGCTGCAGCAATTCCCAATGGCCGAAAGAAAACGGCGAGAAATGCAGTAAATCGCAAATATGGCTTCCCATTCTCGCCAGTAGCGGATGTATGCGAATACAGCGTGCAGGCTCAGCGGCATGACTCAAGCGCATCGCTTGCATATAACTGGCGATATCGCGTAGCTGCAGTCCGCCAAGATCAAATTCGCGTTCATCCTGGCGTGCGTTTGCCGGAATGGGAAATTCAACGAGACGGGCCAGCGCGTCGCCCAAATCATCTACATCCAATGCCGCTATTTTTCCCGTTGCTTTCCTTGGCAGCAAGTGTATGGGCAGGCGTGCCAATCGGCGAATCCAGCTCGCGCCAAAACCGCCCTGGCCGTCCAGCAACGATGGCCTTACCAGGCAGTAATTTGCACCGCTCATGCCCAGCAGTTGTTCGGCCTTGAATTTGCTTTTTAAAAAACCGCTTCGATGATCGTGATTCAGGCCGAGAGCCGAGACATGAATCAAGCGAATGTCTTTTTGTTTGCAGGCCTGCGCCAATGCCATTGGCGCATGTAGATGCACTGCCTCGTAGGTTTCCTTTCTGCGTTCGCGAAGAATGCCAACGCAATTAATCACCGCATCGACATCGCGAAGGCTTTCGCGCCATTGTTCGGCATAAGGCATTTTTTCAAAGTGTATTTCGCGACTTTCGCAATTGTGCGATTTCTCTTTGAGGCGCTTCTCGACCCGTTTTGGGCGGCGGCTTCCAACGACCACTTGATAATTTTGCTTCAGCAGAGCGGCGACTGCGTGGCGGCCGATAAAGCCGGCACCTCCCAAGACCATGACTTTTATGACTTTTTCCATGTCAGGCTCACTTTTTCTTTCTAGCTGAAATATTCAGACATTTCTGTCTTGACAGAAATATATGACGAAACTAGAATAAATGCAAGCGGGAAGGAGATGTAAATGGAAGGCGTTGCCGAATACGTTGTGGACACACTCAGCCCGATTCGTCGGCGCTTTGTAATGCATTGGGGGGAGATGGGGACCCGCTGGGGTGTCAATCGCACGGTCGCGCAAATCCACGCCTTGCTGTTTTTGTCCGGACGTCCGATGCATGCGGAAGAAATTGCTGAAATCCTGCAAGTGGCCCGATCCAATGTCAGCAATAGTCTCAAGGAACTGCAAAGTTTGAATCTAGTGCGCATCACCCATTTGCTTGGAGATCGCCGGGATCATTTTGATACTTCAAAGGACGTCTGGGAGTTGATGCGCACCGTGGTGCGTGAAAGAAAATCCCGGGAGTTTGATCCTACCGTTGGAATTCTAAAAGATTGCATGGCCGACCCGGCATATGCCAGCGAAGATAAAGAAACCCGCAAGCGCATCGAAGATACCCACGAATTGATGGTGGCAATGTCTTCCTGGGGGGAGGAAATGCTGAGACTGGAACCGGCCACATTGATGAAGGTCATGAAACTAGGCAGCAAAATCCAGAAACTGATGCGTGATAATTCGAAATGACAGTCGTTTACCCAATGCGTATCTACTACGACGCCTCGTGCCCCTTGTGCCGCACAGAGATGCACACCCTTAAGGAATATGATGCGCGACAGCGCCTTGATTTGGTGGATTGTTCGCAGACTGATTTCGATGATGAGTATGCGAATCAGGCAGACTACGAAAAGGCAGCCATGATGCGGCTGATTCATGCGCGTGATGCAAACGGCCAATGGATGATTGGAGTTGCCGTATTTGAAGCCGCGTATGGCGCGGTCGGAATCACCGGTATGGAAAAATTGTGGGCAAATCGATTATTGCGGCCCATATGGGATCGCATTTATCCATGGATTGCCGATCACCGCATGGGATTATCGAAGTTGGGCGTTACCAGGCTGTTTGGCTGGATGGTGAAACGAGCTGCCAAGAAGGCTGTGGCAAAAACGCAAGCATGCGCGAATGATATGTGCGAGTTGAAATAACAATATGGAATTATTCGCAGCAAGACCCGAGCGAATCATCGGTAATATTGCATTGTCGAGTTTGTATGTAGGTTTGCCGGTTGGGGCGATTACAGGACTGGTAAGCGTGATGCACAGCTCAAGCCAAATCAGCATGATCGATATGGGTAAAGGCATCTTCGGAGCTACTGTATTTTTGCCTGTGGCATGTTTTATATGCGGACTATTATTGATAGCGCCTGTACTTTGGATACTTCGCCGTTTTGACCTTGGCGGCCCGGCATTCGTCTATGGCATCAGTTTTTTAATCGGATGCAGTTTTTTCGGATTAAGCCTGAAAGGTGGTTTTTTTGTGCTTGCCGTCGCCATGGCTTGCAGTCATGTGTTTTGCAAATGGGCGTATCGAATGGGATAGATTGATTCATTCATGAATTTCGCAGGTCTAAATTTGCCTGGAGCATCTTCAAGGCAAAACATTACCGGGCGAAGGTTTTTTATTTTGAGATGGACTTATTCCGGCTTGATGAAGCATGACTCTGGCTACGCGCAAAATTTCGCGTTGCTTACCGTTCAAACAACCCAGCGTCGCTCATGCAAAAAATCATAATCCGCACGGCAGCTCGCGGCGACATCCGCTGCCTCGCCAAGCAATGTATTTTCACGCGCGTGCCATGCCTCAAAGCCCGTTGAAGCTTCAACGGCAGCGTACCAATAGGGTGCCCAGACGCCATCGCTATCACGCCGGCCGGCAGGCCAGTGCAGCATTCGATCGGTGAACGCGATGTTCAAATATTTGCATACCGCTCGCAGATATTTTTCCGGAGCACGCAAAAAATCACCGGCGTCAATAATCGGTGGAGCAGTACCAGTGATCAGCGTTATTTCACTGTAAAGCTTGCGCTGCTGCGGCATACCGATATCTTCGGCAGTCACGGTCGCACGACTTTTTACATACGATGCCACCACCTCCGCCGGGTCGCGTATCAGCAAAATATTGGTGAGCTTCGGAATCCAGCTGCGCTCATAACCGGGCAGCAAATGATGCGTCATGTGTTTTTGATACCAGATATCACGCTTGCCTGGCGCTTCACCCAACAAGCCCGAAACCACTTTTTTATAATCCGGCTCACCAGCGGCAATGACTTCATCGCGCCCGGGATGCCCCAATTGCGTGTCGGATAGAAAAGCGGCATATAGAGGTTCGTCCGAGACCGCGCAGTCACCACGATTTTCCCAGGCCCTCATCATCGCCGTCGAAATATTTCTCGGGCCGCTCCACATGGCTATGCGCAGCGGCGCGCTCATTGAGTCGCCAGCGTGCGCAAGGTAATGTCTTGCTTTACCAGCGTCTTATAAAGGGATTGTAATTTTTCCACCATCGGTCCGCGCCCATGGCGAATCACACGGCCATCAATGGTATGCACAGGGGCGACCCCGGCAAAGGTGCCGGTTACGAAGGCTTCTTCGGCGCTATAGGCTTCCGTCAGGCTGAAGTTTTTTTCATAAGCCGGAATACCTGCTTCGCGACACACCTTCAGAACGTTCGCACGTGTAATTCCCGACAGGCAGTAGTCACCGGTGGACGTCCAGACTTCGCCTTTTCTCACGATAAAGAAATGCGTTGAATTACAGGTCGCGACAAATCCGTGCGGGTCGAGCATCAATGCTTCATCTGCGCCAGCTTCGGTGGCTTGAATGCAGGCAGTAATGCAATTGAGTTTGCTGTGTGAATTCAATTTCGGGTCTTGCACATCGGGAGCGCCACGTCGTACATGCACGGTGAATAATTTCAAGCCTTGCTCAAGGGCTTCGGTTCTTGGTGTCTTGAATTCCGGAATGATCACAATGGTCGCCGAGCCAATGGTTGCGCGTGGGTCTTGATAAGGTGTGCGCTTTACACCGCGCGTCACCATCAGGCGCATGTGGGCGCCGTCACGCATGTCGTTTGCAGCCAGTGTTTTATAGATGGCGGCAACCAAGGCATTCCGATCAAGCCCGATATTCATCGCGATTGCTTTTGCGCCTTCGTACAGCCGGTCCAGATGTTGATCAAGAAAAGCCGGGTGGCCATCGTGAATTCGCATGCCTTCCCAGACACCGTCGCCAAGCACAAAGCCGCTATCGAATACCGAGACAACGGCTTCCTTTCTGGGTTTCAGTCCGCCATTGACGTAAATCAGAATGTTTTCATTACGCTTGTCGTCATTGAATTCATGAATGCTGTTTGCCATTAGCGCTCCGATCGTTAAATAGAGTGGCGAAAATTGTTATTCAATCTGGATTTGATCGAATTCTTCGTCTGGCAGGCCAAAAAATGCCCAGAAGGCGCTCTGTTGCTCGCTCCAACTGGCAGAGGCTTCCTCCAGGATTTCAATCAGCGTTTTGAAGTCTTCTTCATTTGTATCGCGATAGCTCTCGGCATTGGAGAAGCAAATGACGAAAGCATCGGAAGCCAGCCAGCTCAGGTCGCTTAAATAATCGGCAAACGCATCCCAGTTATGCCCGAAGCTGGGCGGAAAATTAAGGCTGTTTGCAAGCTCTTCCAGTAGCTGGGCCTTGCCATGGCAATGCTGCAAATCGATGCAAGCAAGATAGGCATCGTTATGTTGCGCGGCCAGTTCAATGGCTTCCAGATCAGAACCGGTAACAAAAAATATCCCGGAATTTTCTGATTGCGCGAGTAATTCTTCCAGCGGAATTTCATTCATGGCTGCACCTTGAATTCACGGAAGCTGTCGTAGTGATCATCAGTGTAATAATAAATTTCAATCGGAGTGCCGCCCGTGATGATACGACGCGCACCTCGATGGCTAAGCCCGGGCGTTTCCACCGTGTATTCGTGATAATAAGCACGTGGCTTTTTCGGCAGGCGTTGTTCGCGATTTTGAAATACTACGCCGTCCTGATGATTCGGAAATGGACCGTTGCTTGCGATCAAGTCCAGCGTGGTTTTGGCTTCCGGGGGTAGAAAGTCAGGAAGTGCAGTGGGCACCGTATTGGTATTGCCGGAAGGTTGCGGATAAGGCTCCGGCAAATTTTGCTGGCCGGGTTGCGTGGTCGAGGTTGCCGTGGAATGTGCCATCGGCTCATTCGAAGCGGATTGTTTTCCCAGCCAGAAAGCCAGTGCCAGTCCAATAATCAGTACTAGCCAACCGTATTTCCTAAGCATCTTAAGGCCCTCGAAGGTCATGCATCTGCGGTAAGTCTAGCAAGTAGAACTAAAGCACGCCCAGCCCGTGCGATAATGCGGCATGAAAAAATTTACCGAATTGACAGACCTTGCCCCCAGCCTATTGCAGGCCGTTGATGCCCTGGGCTACACCGAAATGACTGAAATTCAGGCGGGCGCTTTGCCGCTGATGTTGAATAGCCAGGATGTATTGGCACAAGCCAAAACCGGTAGCGGAAAAACGGCTGCGTTTGGTCTGGCATTGTTGGCGAAATTGCAAAGCGAACAAGGCCGTTTGCAAAGCCTGGTACTTTGCCCGACGCGCGAACTGGCCGATCAAGTCAGTAAAGAAATTCGCGCCTTGGCACGTTTTATCCCGAATGTGAAAGTGCTGAGTTTGTGCGGTGGTATTCCATTGCGCCCGCAATTGGCTTCGCTAACACACGAGCCGCACATAGTCGTCGGCACGCCCGGCCGCATTCAGGAGCTGATGGATAAAGAAGCCTTGAAGCTAGATGCCTTGCAATCGGTAATTCTCGATGAAGCAGACCGCATGATGGATATGGGGTTTCTGGATGCAGTCAGGGCCATTCTCAAGAAAACCCCGAACACACGGAATACCTGGCTGTTCTCGGCAACCTACCCGGAAGAAATTCGGGCGATCAGCAAACAATTCCAGAAAAATCCGACCGAAATTACCGTTGAAACACAGCATACCGACAGCGTTATCCATCAGCAGTTTTATCAGGTAGAACCCAACGACAAACCCGATGCCGTCATTGCATTGTTGATGGAACACCAACCCGAAAGCTGCCTGGTTTTTTGCAACACGAAAATCGATGCGAAGGGCTTGACCGATATTTTATGGAAGCGCGGCATATCGGCCATTGAACTGCACGGTGATCTGGAACAGCGTGATCGTGATGAAACCCTTGTGCAATTTGCCAATGGTAGTAGTCGCGTATTGGTTGCTACCGACGTGGCGGCGCGTGGTCTGGATATCAAAGCCTTGCCGATGGTGATTGCATACGAATTACCCAGCGACGCCGACATCCATGTGCATCGCGTAGGGCGAACAGGCAGAGCGGGCGAGACCGGTTTGGCATTGAGTCTGGTATCGAGCCGTGAAATGGGCCGCACCTCCAGAATTGAAGAAATTATCGGCACGCCGATTAGCTGGACCAGGCTACCAAGTCGCGGCGGATCACGTTCGATGCCTGCGCCTGCCATGAAAACCTTGGTCATCGATGCAGGACGTCAGGACAAACTAAGGCCTGGTGATATTTTGGGCGCCTTGACCGGGGTCGGCGGCTTGAAGGCGGACCAGATTGGCAAGATTGATGTATTCGCCACCCGGGCTTATGTCGCGATCAAACAAGATTTCATCGACAGTGTTCTGCCGAAGTTGCGTGCCGGCAAAATAAAGGGCCGTAATTTCCGTGTTCGCAAGTTGTAAGCCATGAGACTGAATAAATTCATCAGTGAATCTGGAATATGTTCGCGGCGCGAAGCCGATGAACTGATTGATGCCGGGCGCGTGCGTTTGAATGGCGAGGTTGCCGAGAAAGGCGCCAAATGGCTTGAGGGCATGATTGTTCTGGTCGATGACCAAGAAGTTAAGCTCAAGGTTGTGCCAAAAAACAAACGGCGTCACGTCTATATTGCCTTGTACAAACCCGTGGGAATTACTTGCACGACCGACGAAACAGTGAAAGGCAATATTGTGGATTTTGTCGATCATAAAGAACGTATCTTTCCCATTGGCCGTCTGGATAAAGACTCGGAAGGCCTGATTTTGATGACCAGCAATGGCGATATCGTCAACCAGATTCTGCGTTCGGAAAACAATCACGAAAAAGAATATCTGGTCGGCGTGACCAAGGCTGTCACCGATGAATTTCTACGCACGATGGCACGCGGTGTCCGTATTCGCGATGAAATAACCAAGCCATGCAAGGTGTACAAGCTGGCGAAATTCGGCTTTCGTATTATTTTAACGCAGGGTTTAAACAGGCAGATTCGTCTGATGGCGGAAGCGCTTGGTTATAAGGTGGTTCAGTTACGCCGCATCAGAATCATCAACGTCAAATTGGGCGCGTTAAAGCCCGGCGCCTGGCGCAATTTGACCGATAAGGAACTGGCCGGCTTGTTGCCGAATTTCAAGGATTGGTGAGGATTTTATGTCTTTAGTGCGCGTCGTTTTTTCAAGCATGATTTTTTTGACTTCAATGCAAGTGTTCGCAGCAGCCAAGGCGCCGACATCTCCCATTGCTCCGCCAGACGCCGTTGAGTCGGCAAGTGGCATGCGCTATCTGGTATTGCAGCCGGCAAAAAAAGGTACGGCAACCATTACGCCTGATTTTTTTGAATACCGAATCACGGCCTGGAATAAAAACGATGCGGGTAAATACAATGCCAAGGACGGCGGTATATTACGCTCGGACTTCAAGGCTCTGGCGCAGAATGGCCCATTGCTGGCACGCGCTGCACTCATGAGCCCTATCGGCGAGACGCGTCGTTGGTGGTTTAGTAATCCCGACAATCCTTCGGTATCGCAAATTCTGGATTTGACCGTGCTGGGCAATATCAATCTTACGCCTGCGCCCGCTGACGTAGGTGCAGTACCTGCAGATGCAAGCAGAACTGCCAGTGGTCTGGCTTATCGCGTCATCAAGAAAGGCAAAAATCCGAGTCAGGCGCATCCTACTCTGGAGAGCCTTATCACCATTGATTACAGCGGCTGGACTACAGACGGGAAATTATTCGATAGCTCGATCACGCGTGGCCAGAAAGCCGTGTTCCCCTTAAAAAATCTGATTTCCGGATGGAAAGAAGGTCTTGCATTGATGCGCATCGGCGATACCTATCGTTTCTGGATCCCCGGGCATCTGGCATACGACGGCAACCCCAATCCGGAAACGCCAAAAGGCATGTTGGTGTTTGACGTGACTTTGTATGGCATCGAGCAGTAGTGATCGGGCTTGACTGAAAATACTCAAAAAATCGAAGACCTTAGACAACGCATTCCATCTTTCAAATGCATTGTGGGTTGCCATGACTGTTGCGGGCCGGTTACCGCTTCGTCGGAAGAAGTTGCCCGCTTGCCAATAAAGTCCGATGCCGAGCATGAAGCGGCATTGGCGGATTACAACTGTGTGTATTTAGGCAAGCATGGGTGCGAGATTTATAACGAGCGCCCTTTGATCTGCCGTTTATTCGGAACAACGCCGAGGCTGGCATGCCCCAATGGCAAACGGCCGGTGTACATGATTGATACGCGTACCGAGCAGGAAATTCACGAATTTCATGCGAGAACAAGACAGGTTCTGCTTTAACTGGTTTTTCTGATCCACTCGCAAGCGGCATGCCCGGCAAATCGCCCGCTCGCCATGCTTGCCGTCAATAAATAGCCACCCGTCGGCGCTTCCCAATCCAGCATTTCGCCTGCAAAAAACACACCGGGTTTTGCTCTCGCCATCAAGTTGCCGTCGAGTGCTTCTCTGGCGATACCGCCAGCCGTGCTGATGGCTTCATCGATCGGGCGGGTGGCAGCAAGTCGAATCGGATAAAATTTGATGGCACTGATTATTTTTTCGACATCCTGCCAATCTTCCTTGTTCAATTTTTCATATAGCAATCCGATTTTTACGCCCTCCAGACCCGTATGCCGGCGCAGGTGGTCGGTCATGGAGCGTTTGCCGCGTGGCGAGCCCAAATCCTTACGCAGCCTTTCCATGCTGCGGCCCGGGCACAAATCACAGATGAGTTTAACGAAACCGTTTTTTTCGATCGCATTCCGCAAATCGGCAGAAATTGCGTAAATCACGCTGCCTTCGATACCGCTTGCCGTTATCACAAACTCACCCTGAAGACTTTTCTTCTTGTCGTGGTCATCAAAACCGGAAACGACAACCGGTTTGATCGGGGATCCGGCAAAACGTGATTGAAAATGTTCAGTCCATGCATGTTCAAAGCCGCAGTTGCTTGCTTTCAATGGGGCAACTTCGATCCCCGCATTGTGCAACCACGGAAACCACTGGCCGTCACTGCCAAGTTTTGCCCAACTACCGCCACCCATCGCAAAAATACACGCCCGTGGCGTAATGGTTTTCAAACCATCCGGGGTTTCAAAACATAATGCGTTTTCTGCATTCCAGCCGATGCAGCGATGGTGCATATGAAAACGTACGCCGTTCTCGCGTAATCGGCGAACCCAGCCTCGCAACAAAGGCGCCGCTTTTAAATCGCTTGGGAATACGCGCCCGGAACTGCCAACGAAGGTATCTACGCCATAGGTTTTCGCCCAGGCGCGTAGCGCATGGGAGTCAAAATTGGTCAGCCATTCGCGCACCCAGGTGCTCTGTTCGCGATATCGGCCAACAAAAGGCTCGAAATCCTCCGAATGCGTAAGATTTAAGCCGCCTTTGCCCGCCAACAGGAATTTCCGGCCTACCGAACCCATGCGATCGAAGAGTTCAACGCTGAAACCCTGATTTAATGCGGTTTCCGCTGCCATCAGGCCTGCCGGTCCGCCACCGACGATAGCTAGAACAGGTGTGCTCGGGTCAGTTTTAGTAGGGGAATCAAGGCTCAAAAGGCGAAATCCGGAGGTCGGGCGGGGCAATTATGGTGCTTTTCTGAATAAATCGCTGCTTGACAAGTGCAAAACTCTTTCGAATCGCGTATTGTTCGCCTACTGTTTTTGCTTGGGTCACGGTGCATTGTGACCCGATGCGGTAGATCTACTGGTCCGCTACATCGCTTCAGATCACTCCATGCAAGCTCAGTAAAGGCGTAATTATTTTTTTTACGCTGATTTCATTAACTAAGTTTCAAGGAGTTTCAAATGTCGGATCGTCAAGTAGGTACAGTTAAGTGGTTCAACGATGCTAAAGGTTTTGGTTTCATCACCCCGGAAAGCGGCGACGATTTATTCGTCCATTTCCGTGCTATTCAAGGTAATGGTTTCAAATCCTTGAAAGAAGGCCAAAAGGTTACTTTCGTTGTCACCAAGGGCCCTAAAGGCCTGCAAGCTGACCAAGTCGAAGCTAGCTAATATCTGCTTCACTGCTAGATAGGAAAAAGCCCGGATTTATCCGGGCTTTTTTTTGTTCCTCATTCGGGATTACCTTTTTTGCCGAAAACAAAAATACCGCACGCCAGTAAGGAAACGCAGGAGCACGCAAGAAATGCCGCCTGACCTTTCCCGATATCCCACATCACGGATGCCAGACCGGCGCCCACCACGCCGCCGATACCGGAACTGAAGCCATACATCAAACTTTGTCCGGCCTTCGCCAAGCGACCAGGAAAGAATTTCCCCATGGAATGCATGCAGCAGGCATGAAATACGGCAAAGCCAAATGCATGAGTCATCTGCGCCAGCAACATGATGTGGAAACTGTCGGCATACAAAGCGGTCACCGACCAGCGTGCCGCAGTAATCAGCAAACAGAAAATCATCAGGCGATGTGCACCAAAGCGCGAAATCAGTTTTGGTGCCTGCCAAAACATTGCGATTTCAATCAAAACACCGGTGCCCCACAAAATACCGATATGGGCGCCATCATTGCCATGGTTCTGCAGGTGCAGCGTATAGAACACATAGAAAGCACCGAAGCTCACCTGCGCCAGCAGGACGACGAACAGGAAGTGCGGTACGCCCGGACGTTGCCACAGCTCGGTGAAGCGTACGCCAGCTTTTTCCAGATGCGGCACCGGATCAAAACGGTGTGGCCAGGCAGCCAGCAAGGTAGCGATGAATAACGGCAATGCCAGCCACGGAAAAGTCGAATTACCAAAATGATCAAGCAGTTTTCCGTAGGTCGAAGCCACGATTAAAAAGCCGACCGATCCCCAGACGCGAATACGGCCATATTGATGGGTATCCTTGCCAAGCGCAGTCAATGTCATCGCTTCAAATTGCGGCATGACAGCGTTATAGAAAAAGCCAAATACGGACATCACGATAAACAATTGCCATGTCGTTTTTGTCAGGGTAAACAGCGCGAAGCTCAATAAAGTCAGAAGCGTCCCGAACACAAACCAGTAACCGGGATTGCCGGATCTTTCTATTAGGCGGTTCCATGCCGGAGGGCCGATGATTCTGGTACCGTACCAAAGCCCCAGCATCGTGGCGACCACATAGCCGCTGAAGCCCAGGGAATCGACCCAGCGACTGATGTAGGGCGTGTAGGCACCAAGTGCGGCGTAGTAGAAAAAATAGAAGAGAGAGAAATATCTGAGACGGTTTTGCATAGGTGTAAAAATACCATGTCAAACAGCATCGCTAGTCAAATTGCACGCAAAAAAACGGCCAGCAAGCTGGCCGTAAAGTCTAACATCGGGGAAGGTTAGCGGTTCGTGCCTACACGCGCCGCAGATTCTCTTGATTCCAGTTGCGTCATGCGCGTCTGGTCTTTCAGTTCGACAAATTTCAATTCAAACGGGGCGCCGTAACCGGCTGGCAAATTCGCACGATCGAAATTCAGATTGAGCAAACCACTGCCTTGTTTGAACCAGTTCGCCATTGCCGCTTGTGCGACAGGGCGGCTCACGCCATCGCGGCCGGTGGCATACAAAGTGCCGCTGATTTCATAACGGCCTTGCGAACCCACTTGAATGGGCATCGTGAACGATAAAGCCTGTGCGTTGAAACGGAAGCCGCCGTTCAATTTTGCCGTTGGCTGTGCAATCGAAATCACCGTGCGTGCATCGCGTTGAATACGCAGGTTGCCGTCGCTGGCACCGGCAAATACTTGCACTTCCCAGAGGCCTGGTTGTTGTACGAGCTCATTCGGCAGTTTGCTCACGGCACGCAATGCGCCGTTTTCATTCTTGAAACTGATGTCGTAGGTTTTGCCGGAAGGCGATACCAACAGGCCGCTGATTTCGGTGCCAGCCATTGACTTGTCATTTTTACCCAACGATGCATTCACCACTATTTGATCACCGGCCAGATAATTCTGGCGGTCGGCTTTGGTTTGCAGGGTGACTTCACTATTAGGTTCGAATACATGTACGAGATAACGACCACTGGCTTTTGGCACCATCAATTGAAAACGCCCCTGGCCTTGCTCGTCGGCAATTTTTACGATGGCAGTGCCATTGCCAACATCCATGCCGGCTTTTTGTAATTGATCGGTATTGGCTTGTTGTGAAAAAGCTTTTGCGTTATCAATGGTTTTGCCATTGCGCAGCAATTTCAGGTTTCCCGGAACGATGCCGGTAGCGCCGCCGGCAGGGCTGATGCGAATCAGGGCGCCAGGCGCCGTTGTATCAATCATCAGGCCTTTGCTTAATTCGTTGCCGTCAACCTGCATCCAGTACTCGCGGCTTTCAGCCGTGAAAGGCGTGCTTTTGACGAGTTCATTTTGCGGATTCAAGGCATAGGAAAAAGAAACCGCTTTGCGTTCGAATTGACCGGCGGGAACCGGGATGTTGACGAGGTTCGACGAGACCAAATCATTGCTGCGAGTGGATAAGCGACTGTCCGTGCCTGCATGGGCGATACAAGCGGTACCGAGAAGTGAAACAAATAATAATTTGCGCATGATATTGGCCTCAGTTCGACATGTCGGTGCGTAAGATGGAATCCAGGCCAAAACAGGCGCGGCGACTTTGGTTATGCGACAGTGGTTCGGCGCCCGCCATGCGGGTTTTATCGGTAAACCAGACGCTGCCGGCAGCCGATTGACTGGTGCAGTTGAGGAAACCATCCGAACAACTGTTCAACCAGTTCTGTGTTGTTTCCAGCCCGACATTTTCGAAATAGCCGCCGCAGTAACTGTCGGAATCCCAAATCGCGGAATCGACATCGGTACCGACAACGGTGCGGAACAGTTTCGGCAGAGCAGGGCGGCCGCTGGTGCCGTAAAGATTATTGCTGTTGTATTGCGCCATCCAGCTGACCTGCTGTTGTCTGACGGCATCGGACTTGTAGCCGAGTAACCAGCCGACGGCAGTTTCAAATACATTGCCACTTATGGTGGCATCCGCCAGCGGTGTGCCTGCCGATGATGGTGCAAGCGCATTCACGCGTACGATTTTTGCAATGATGTTCGGATAACGGCTGTCATAGGTCGGGTTCGACATGATCCAGCGCATCACATTGCCACCGTTGGAGTGCGTGATAACAATCAATCGGTCGATATTTTTTGAAGTCATGAAAGTGGTCAGTTGACCCGCCAGGCAACCCGCTGCACGGCTGTCCCACATGTATTGCGAAAAATCGCAATTGATCACGACGTAGTTGGCAGGATTTGCCAAGCCGCCGCGAACATTGTTCACCATCGTCGGCTGCCAGTAATTATTGTAGGCATCGGTCTGGTTGCCGGTGCCGTGAACAAAGGCAACTCCGGTGTTAGCCGCCGGACATATATTCGATAAAGCCAACAAGACAACAAGTAATAAATAGCGCACGTTCACCCCCCCCCTTAAAACAAAGCGAACGGTTCATCCCTCCTGGAATCCGTTCACATGCGCTGGCGCTCTCCCTTCGCTGGCGTATGGCAAAGCCAGCATACGGATAAGTATGTGATCGTCAACACATTTCGATGGTGCTATGCATCACGTTTTGCGTGCTGCAGTGCGCAAATTATGATCAATCGGGTATGTAGGGTGGGCACCGCCCACCATTGCGTGAAGTCGCACGAAGGTGGGCGATGCCCACCATACCTAGAACTCTAGATCGAGCGCTGCACAGAGATAATCCATCATCGGCGACAGCTCCTGGCAGGATTGCGTCAGTGTTTTCAGTAATTGGTCGCTGCAGACAATTTCATCGCTGATCGGGGCGATGGCGACGAAGCTTTTGAGTTTCAGATCTTCGATAAATTCGTGATCGGCGGGAAAGCCGCGTGGAACGCGAACGGTAGATTCGGCTTCGCGCGAGTATTTGTCCCTGAATTTCTTCGAGTAAACCGCTTTCTTCCAGCTGGCCGGATTATCCAGAATGAACTGCCTGACTTTGCGCAGTACTTCCGCTTCGGGATACCAGTGGCCGGCGGCAATGAAGCATTGCTTGTGTTGCAGATGGAAATAGAATTTCGGCGCTTCGCTGTCGCGGCCACGTTCGTGATAGAAACGGGCACCAAGAAAATGTTTGTAAGGCGATTTGTCTTTTGAAAAACGCGCATCGCGATTGATGCGGAACAGGGAACCGCCAACGGCTCTCGGGTCGGCAACGAAATGCGAACTGATTTTCGCCAGTGGCGTCTGGAAATCTCCGATCAAACTCAGAAACGGCTGGCGTACATGGGTTTCGTAATCTGCCTTGTGTTCGTTGAACCATTCGCGATTATTGTTCTTCTGAAGATTATTCAGAAATTTGAAGGTCTTGTCGCTGAAGTATTTCATAAGCTTGCCTCGATGCTTTGGCCCCACACTTGCAATTGATCGAGCAGACTTTGCTGCTCGGCATTTGCCATGGTGCGGCATCTTTCTATTTCCGCATAATAGCTTTCAAAACTGTATTCGGATTGTGATGATTCTTTGCCCAGGCGTCCGGTGCGATAGCTATTCCAACGCTCGGTTTCAGCAAGTGAAAGGCTCTCAGGCCAGTTTCTGGCACGGTAGCGAAATAGCAACTCGTCGTAGCGTGAACCCGGTTTCCATGGCGAGAGAAAGCTTTTCAAATGCGTCGGTGAACTGCTGCGAATGGTATTGAAAAACCGTTTGTCGCTGTCGCTGGCGAAGCCGTCATACAAGGCGGCGTCGGGGTCGGAAGGGTCGTAAGCCGCGCGCTTGGTGAAAACCTGCCTGACTTTTTCGGCAATGCCTTCTGCTTGTTGAATCATCGCCGCATTGGCCAGGCATTTTTGTTTGTCGATGCCAAGCCTTTCGAAATCGACATCCCGGCAATGCGCCAGCGGCAGAACCACCGGGCAACGATTGCTGTGGATTTCTTTCAGGGGAATACGCGACAAACCTTCCGGCAAATCGATTTGCCGGATGAATACTCGCTCGGAAATATCTTCGGCTTCAAGTTCAAGCAAATCGCCTGGGTCTGCGCTCAAATCAAACACAATGGCGCGGTTTTTGATTTCTGGATGCCAGGCCAGCGGTATTACCAATGCCGCACATAAATTCTCGGCCGGGAATTGTCCCGAAATATGCAGTACCGGCGTCTGGTTCGCGACATCGATCAGGGCAAGCACTTTCTCCTTGCTGCGCAATTGAAGATAGTAGTCCCAGAGTTTGGGCTGGGCAGTTTTCAGTTTTCTTGCAAGCCCAATCAATGCACGAACATCCGACAAAGCCTCATGCGCCATGCCCTCGCGCGTGCCATTGGCTTCTGCCAGGTGTTCAAGTTTGAAACTGGTAAAACCATCATCGCGTTTCGGCCATTCCAGGCCATCTGGCCGCATGGCATGGGCAAGTCGCATGAAATCGAGCAAATCCCAGCGCGAATTGCCATTTTTGTATTCGCGCTCGTAGGCATCGTAGAAATTACGATACAAGCCAAATCGCACAAATTCATCATCGAAACGAATGGAGTTATAGCCGACGGCGCAGGTATTGGCAGTGCTTAGTTCTTCATGGATGGCGGCAAAAAACTCCGCTTCGCAGACACCGTCGCGCATGGCCTGCTGCGGGCTGATGTTGGTGATCAACGCGGCTTCGGGCGATGGCAATAAATCGTTGGCGGGCTGACAAAACCAGGAAATGGGTTCGTCGATTTCGTTTAATTGCTCATCGGTGCGAATCGCGGCGAACTGTACGATTCTTGAGCGGCGGGGGTCTCTACCAAATGTTTCGAGGTCATACCAAAGAAAGGATTTTGCCATTAGATGCCTGAAAGCTGCGCTTGATCCTGGAATAAGTTGGTTCCAAGCGTAGGCAGGGATTTAGGCAAATGCAAGCGCGGCATACCGACGATGTAACCTTGCGCCATGTCGACACCGCATTCATAAAGCGTGAGCAGCATCGAGGCATCTTCAACGCATTCGGCGACGGTTATTTTGCCGGCAGTTTCGGCAATCGAAGTCAGGGCAGCAATAATCGTGCGATCCAGAATGTCATCGGGCAAACCTTGAATCAAGGAGCCGTCGATTTTCAGAATGTCCGCTTCAATTTGCTTCAGGTAGGCGAAAGTCGAAAAACCGGTGCCGAAATCATCGACCGCAATCCGGCAGCCGAGCGAGCGCAATGCCGATAATTGGCGTTGCGCATTGTCCAGATCGCTGATCGAATGCGATTCGGTAATTTCAAATACCAGCGCGCCGGGATTGACATTGTATTCAACGATTTTCGCGGTAACGTATTCCGGAATGCCGCCTTTTTCCAGCGTCTGGGCTGAAATATTGATCGTCAAACCAATCGGGCGCGGGCTGTCGCGGGTTTCGCGCAATGCCATCAAGGCATGGTTGATCACCCAGAAATCGATGTCCTGCATCAAGCCAAAACGTTCTGCCGCCGGCAGGAAAGCATTGGGTGAAATCAATTCGCCCTGGTTGCCTTTCATGCGGATAAGCACTTCAAACAGGGCTTCAGAGTAGGGGTTGCGTTCGAGTTGCCGCAACCAGATATCCTTGCTGTTGTTATTGCCGATGGCATCGTTTTCGATGCCTTTCAAAGGCACGATAGGTTGATAGCAAAGGGCAAAACGATCGGTGCGGAAAGCTTCTTCGAGACGAACAGACCAGCCAAGATCAACATCCAGCGCGGCCAGACGGCCGGTCTCATGCGAGTAGATCTGGCACTGATTACGGCCCGATGTTTTCGCCATATGGCAGGCAATATCGGCATGCGCCATGGCATCGCTGGGTGAATTGGTGCTGTCATCGATTTTCGCGCAACCCACGGAGAGCGTAATGCGATAACTTTTCCCGCCGTAAGTAAACGGCGATGCCGTGAGTACGCGGCGGAAACCTTCGGCCAGTGTAGTCAGATCGCTGGTGCCGACATTGGTCAGCAACACGGCGAATTCATCACCACCCATGCGCGCCAGATAATCGGCGCCGCGCAAACGTGATTTCAAACGCTGGCTGACTTCGACCAGCAACTTGTCACCGGCGGCATGGCCGGCTGTGTCATTGATGTACTTGAAGCGATCAAGATCGATAAACAACAGCATGGCAGTCTGGCCGGTGCGGCGTACCTTGCTGCATTCCTGCTCCAGTTGCGATTCAAACCAGGCGCGATTGTAGAGTTTGGTCAGGCTGTCGTGTTCGGCTTGCCAGCGCAATTCTTCTTCCAGCGCACGGCGAGCAGAAATATCGCGGAATGCGACTACCGAGCCGCTGAGTTCGGATTCCATCTTGAGCGGATGGATGTTGCACTCGACCGGAATACCGCGTTTATTCGATGCCCAGAAACGTGTTTGCCATGCCGACACTTCGCTGCCATTGGTGTAGCAAAGATTGAGATACGAAGCCGTGCGCTGCATCGGCAAGCCGTCTTCATCGGCATAGTGGAAGGCATCGAAGGCTTTTTGGCCGACCAGTTCGCTGGCGTGGTTGTAACCAAGCAAATCCAGGGCGGCAGGATTGATGAATTGAATGGTTCCGTCGGAATCGACCCCGTAAACGCCTTCACCGACCGAGGACAAAATGCCTTGCAGGCGACGACGTTCGTTATCAATGGCTTTGCGATCATTAATCGCCCTCGCCAGTGAAGCGATGCGTGCCAGCAATAATTCTTTCGATTCACTTTTGAACAGGCATTCCAGAGCACCGCAGGCCAGCGATTCGGCAATCACGGCATCGGAATAAGTGCCGGTGATTGTGGCAGTCAGAATGTGTTGGGTTTCCTGATTGTTCCGGATTTTGGTAATCAGGGCAGTACCGTTTTGTTCCGGCATCAGATAATCAATGATGGCGATATCGAAATTTTGCGTTGGAATTTTTTTCCAGCCTTCATCGACACTGTCGGCTGTTTCAATATAGTAGCCGTGCTTCTGCAGCAGCTTGGAATAACCGGCACGAATGGTGGCCGAGTCATCGACGAATAAAATCTTGATTTGTTCTTCGTGCGAACTCAAAGCCGGTTTGACGCTTTGTGTCGGACGCACCAGTTGGTCAATGGCGCTTGGCGCTTCCAGATAATCCGACCACAACGTCAGCGCGGTGCGCGGGCGCGACATTCGCCAATTCACCGCGTTGGCATTGCTGGAATCTGCCATGACAAGCACGGGCAAATGCTCGAAACGCTCGCCGTGCAATAAGCCAAATACGTCTTCGGCTATACCCTCGGAATATTCCGGCCAGCCCAGAACCACTGCATCAAGATTGTTATGGCCGATTTGGGCGCGGAGTAAAGTTTCGTAGGCTTCCGAAAGCGTGGCGACGGCCGTGACGCCATAGCCGTACTGGCTCAGAACTGCTGACAAGGCGCGGCGTCGCGTTTGCGAACTTTCTGCCAGCAGGATCATTTTCATTCACTGCGCCCCCCGATTACGAACGTTTAGGCTAAACCCATGCCTATGCAAACGCCAGTATCTCAGGGCTTTTCAGCGAACAATCGGGCGATTTCCCCGTCAAATTTTGTTACATCAATCTCGGCCAGGCTTTGTTTGCCGGAGGTCGCCTTGACCAGTAGTGCTCGTTGCCGCAAGCCACGCTCGAATGCGACCTGGTAGGGAATTCGGCTGAAGCTGACCATGGCGTAGCGGGACACATATTGCCCGGGATGACGATCGGCCAAGACGCGCTCGAGTTGACGCTGCAAAAGGAAATCCGGGTCATCAACGCGGTCACGCATTTCGATGTAGTTTTCCAGAGCCATGGCCTGGATGGCCAGGGCATTGGGTTTACGCTCTTTTTCAAATTGATCGAAAGCGGTTTCCCAATGCGTGGCATGTTCGATGTGATGCACCAAAGCGAGGCAGTCTTCAAACGCGCAATTCATGCCCTGGCCATGGAACGGCACCATGGCATGTGCTGCATCGCCGAGTAACACTGTGCGACCGTCAAGATGCCATTTATCACAATACAAAGTGCTTAGGCCCGATGTCGGATTATTGATGAAGTCTTCATCAAAGTTCGGCATCAGGGGCAGGGCATCGGCAAAATCTTCTTCGAAAAATTTCCGTGCTGCGGCCAGGTCGGGCAACGTGGCAAAACTCGGGTCGCCTTCATTGGGTAAAAACAAGGTGACGGTAAAAGTTTTTTCGGTATTCGGCAGCGCGATGCACATATATCCGCCGCGTGGCCAGATGTGTAGCGCATTGGGTTCAATCTGGAAGCCACCGGCGGCGTCTGGCGGAATTTCCAGTTCCTTGTAACTATGGCCGAGGGATTCGAAACGCTCAGTTAAATGGTTTTGCTGTTTCAATGCAGTGCGAACACCGGACCCGGCACCATCGGCGCCGATCAGTACATTGAAATCCAGTTCTGCCGTGGATCGATCGAAATCATTGATGAAGCGCATCTTTTTTTCATCGAAATCGATATTGTCGATGCGATGATTGAACAGGATTTTTGCACCGGCGGCTTCAGCGGCATTGAGCAGGGTGATATTCAATTCACCGCGATGTACCGACCAGATGACTTCCGAATCATCTTTGCCATAACGTTGCAGTTGGGTGTCACCGGCTTTGGCATGCACCATGCGGCCGCGCATCATCACGGCTTGTTTCATGACGGCTTCATTCAAGCCCGCTTCGCGCAAGGCATGAAGACCGCGTTCCGCAAGTGCCAGATTGATTGAACGGCCGCCTTCGTAGCCTTTAAGGCGCGGGTCCGGACGTTTCTCGAATACTTCCACCTGCCAGCCTTTGCGCGCCAGCAAAGTAGCGAGCAAAGCGCCTGCCAAACCTGCGCCGGCAATGGTGATTTTGTTTGCGGCATCAGGCTGCATGTGAAGAATCCTGCCAGGTTTTTACCGCGCGGATGAAGCGCAGAACATCGGAATGATTGTTATACAAAGGTGCCGGAGAAATTCGAATGACATCGGGTTCACGCCAGTCACCAATAATGCCCTGCGCCGACAAAGCTTCGAACAAGGCACGGCCTTGTTCACGACCGGCATTGACGCGTAGCGATAACTGGCAGCCGCGTTGATCCGGATTTTCCGGCGTTGCAATACTCAAGGTGCTTTGCAATTCCTGCTTTATCAGTGCTTCAAGATAAGCGGTCAGTTTTATCGATTTTTTGCGCAGGTTTTCAATGCCTGCCTGTTGAAAAATATCCAGTGAAACACGCAATGGTGCCAGGGCAAGAATTGGCGGGTTACTCAATTGCCAGCCATCGGCACCAGGTGTGGGAATAAATTGCGGGCCCATCTTGAAGCGGGTGGATTTATCGTGGCCCCACCAACCGGCAAAACGTGGACGTGCCGTATTGGCGTGACGCTCGTGTACAAAACAGCCGCCAATTGCGCCCGGGCCGGAATTCAAATATTTGTAACTACACCAGACGGCAAAGTCGGTGCCGCTATCGTGTAATTTCAAAGGGATATTGCCGGCAGCGTGCGCCAAATCGAAACCGACAACGGCACCAGCTTGATGGCCAAGGCTGGTAATTTCTTTCAGATCAAAAAGCTGGCCGGTGCGATATTGCACGCCAGGCCAAAGGATCAATGCAATACGATGTCCGTGCTCGGCGATGGTATTTTCAATCAGCGCCATCGAGAAAATACCGCCGGGTAAATCCGGCTCGATTTCAATCAGGCATTGCGCAGGATCGAGTCCGTGAAAACGCACTTGCGATTCCACCGCATAACGATCGGAGGGGAATGCACCGGCTTCTATCAGGATGGCATTGCGTTCTTTCTCCGGACGATAAAAGCTGACCATCATCAGGTGCAAATTCACAGATAGCGAATTCATCGCCACCACTTCCGACGGCATGGCGCCCATTACCGAAGCCAAAGAATCGCGAACAAATTCGTGATACGGCATCCAGGGGTACTTGCCGTGGAAATGACCTTCGACCCCATTGGTGGACCAATTGGTCAATTCATCGGTGAGTGCCGCGGCCAGTGCTTTTGGCTGCAGGCCCAGAGAGTTGCCGCAGAAATAGGCCTGATCTTTTCCATCGTGTTGCGGGATGTAAAACTGCTCGCGGAAATGCCGCAGTTCATCCTGCGAATCCTGCTGCAAGGCATGGGCTTCTGAAAAAAGTTCGGACATGTGTGATTACTCGAAGCGGGATTTGCTCAGGCCCAACCATTCCAGCGCGGTGCCGTGGAATAAACGTGCTTGATCGGTTTCAGATAATTTCAATGAATCAATGCCGCTGCCAGGTACCTGTTCGCCAAGCGGGAAGGGATAGTCGGTGCCAAGCATGACGGTATTGGTGCCGACAGTGTCGAGCAAATATTGCAGCGCGCGGGAATCATGCACGCAGGAATCGAAATACATGCGGCCAAAATATTCGCGTGGATTACGGTGGTTATCGGTTGCGACCAAATCCGGGCGCATCTTGAAGCCGTGTTCAATCCGACCAATGGTGTAAGGAAAACTGCCGCCGCCATGTGCGAAACAGACTTTCAGTTTTGGCAAGCGTTCAAGCACGCCACCAAAAATCAGGGCGCAGACAGCGCGCGTTTGTTCTGCCGGCATGCCAACCAGCCAGGGCATCCAATATTTAGGCATCGCTTCGCTGGCCATCATGTCCCAGGGGTGAATCAGGATCGCGGCATTCAAATCCTGCGCGGCCTGGAAGAATTCGAATAACTCGGGAGCATCCAGATTCCAGTCATTGATGTGCGATCCGATTTGCACGCCCTGCAAACCAAGTTGATCGACGCAACGCTCCAGCTCCTGAATCGCCAGTCGTGGCGATTGCATTGGCACTGTTCCGATGCCGGCGTAGTGCTTGCGATGTGTGCGGCAGGTTTCCGCCATGTGGTCGTTCAAACTTTGGTGCAATTCCAAAGCATGATGTGGTTTCGCCCAATAACTGAACATCACCGGCACGGTAGAGATAACCTGCACCTGTAAACCGAACCTGGCGTAATCGTTGATGCGCTCTACCGGATCCCATGTGTTGGATTTTATCTCGCGGAAAAACTTTCCGTCTTTGTAGATATTGTGCTTGCCGTCGCTGGCTTCATGGATCACGGCGAAACGGTTATCGCCATATTTCGTGGCAAGGTCTGGCCACTTTTGCGGCAGGTAATGGGCGTGGGTATCGATTTTTAGCATGGTGTAGTTTAAACGATTCCGGTTATGCGTCCGAATACTTGGCAGGAGCAGGATTCAAGTGCCCGCATTTATCACATCGGCGATGTTCCTTGGAGCGATAGAACTGATCGAACACCGCGGGAAATTGCGTTTCGATATTTTCCAGCGTGAAAAACTGTTCGAAAAGTTTGTGATTGCAGGTTTCGCAATACCAGGACAATCCATCCAGCTCGCCCGGCAAGCGCTTTCTTTCAATCACCAGTCCGATGGAATCCGGGCCGCGTTGCGGTGAATGCGGGGTGCGTGGCGGCAGGTAGAAAATTTCGCCAGCCTTGATCGGAATGTCACGGGCTTTGCCATCTTCCTGGATTTTCAGCACCATCTCGCCTTCGAGTTGGTAGAAGAATTCAGGACCTTCATCCCAGTGATAATCCGTGCGTTGATTCGGGCCACCAACCACCATAATGATGAAGTCGCCATCGACAATACATTTGTTGCCGACAGGCGGTTTCAGCAAATGCCGGTTTTCGTCTATCCATTTCTGGAAATTGAAGGCAGGCGTGATCATTCATTCAATCCTTCAAGACAGCCGTGCATTTGAGTTCTATTGCGATAGGCGTTGGTAATGCCGTAATCCCCAGCGTTGTTCGGCAAGGTGCCAATGCCGCATCGGGAAAATACTCGGCCCAGATTTTGTTATAGGTTTTGAAATCATTTGCCATGTCGGTCAGGTAAACAGTGACATCCACCAGATCATTGAAACTTGCTCCACTGGCTTTCAAAACCGCCTGCACGTTGGCAAAGACGGAATGGCATTGCAGGCCGATATCGTAACTTTCCAGTACGCCGTTGGTAGTGTAAACATTGCCCGGGATACTGTTGTCGACGGCACTTCTGGGGCCGATACCGGAAAGAAAAAGCAGATTTCCTACTTGGCGTGCATGCGGGTAGTGGCCAACGGCTTTTGGGGCGCTATTGGTTTCAATGGAATTGTTCATCGTGCCTTGTGTTCCCGCAGCGTGTTCAATGCTTTCGGATATTCGCGGGCAAGCTGTTCCCTGTCGTGAATGCTCATGCTCAAATCAGTAATGCGGCCATCGAGCAAACTGTAAACCCAGCCGTGCACGGCCAGCTTTTGTCCGCGCGCCCAGGCATCTTCCACCACTGTGGTTTGACAGACATTCACCACTTGTTCAATGACATTCAGTTCGCAAAGTCTCGCGTGGCGCATGGAATCGAGCTCTTCGCTTTGGATAAACGAGGCATGTTTGTTGGCGACATCGGCAATATGCCGCAACCAGTTGTCCGCCAGGCCGACACGCGTGTTCGAAAGCGCCGCATGCACGCCACTGCAGCCGTAATGGCCGCATACGATGATGTGTTCCACTTTCAATAAATCGACGGCGAATTGAATCGTGCTCAGGCAATTCAAATCGGTATGTACCACCACGTTGGCAATATTGCGATGAACGAATACTTCGCCCGGCTGCATGCCGGTAATCTGATTGGCGGGTACGCGGGAATCGGAACAGCCAATCCAGAGATATTTCGGTGCCTGCATTTTTGACAGGCGTTTGAAGAAATCCGGATCTTCCTTGCGAACTTTCTCGGCCCATTCCTTATTTTGTTTAAGCAAATCTTGTAATGGCATGTCTTATCCCAGGTCAATGCAAATATTTTTTGTCTCGGTGAAAAACCGCATGGCATCCAGGCCGCCTTCGCGACCAAGGCCGGATTGTTTCATGCCGCCGAACGGTGTTCGTAAATCACGTTGTAGCCAGGTATTGATCCAGACTATTCCGCATTCCACGGCATTGGCGACATGGTGGGCGCGGCGAATATCGCTGGTCCAGATGCTTGCGGCCAAACCGTAGTCGCTTGCATTGGCCAATGCAACGGCTTCTGTCTCGTCTTCAAATGCCTGCAGCGTGACTACCGGACCAAAAATTTCTTCCTGATTGGTTCGGGTATAAGGGCCGAGATTTTCGAAAATGGTCGGCGCAATAAACCAGCCCTGCTCACAACGACCGGCCGGTGAAACGGCATTGCCGCCACAAAGCAACTGGCCGCCTTCGGCTTTCGCAAGTTCGATATGCGAGATCACTTTCTCGAAATGCGCTTTGGAAATCATCGAACCCATTTGTGATTTTGCGTCCAGCGGGTCGCCCACACGCAAGTGCTTTGCGCGCGCAACGAGCTCGTCGCGAATTTCGGCATAGACCGATTTTTCAATCAGGATTCGGGATCCGCACAAGCATATTTGCCCAGAGTTTTGAAAGGCGGAACGCATCAGCGTATCGATCAGGGTTTTTCTGGGCGCATCGGCAAAGATGATGGTGGGGTTTTTGCCACCGAGTTCGAGTGAAACCTTTTTCAACGCCGGGCCACAATAGGCGGCGATTTTCTTGCCAACGGCCGTACTGCCGGTAAAGGAAATGGCTTTGACTTCAGGGTGTTCAACGAGCGCTTGTCCGGTTTTATGTCCAAGGCCATGCACGATATTCAACACGCCTTCCGGGAAGCCTATTTGCTGTGCCAACCCGCCCAGCATGGAAGCGCTGATCGGCGTAATTTCGGAAGGTTTTGCGATAACGCAGTTACCTGCTGCCAGTGCCGGTGCAATTTTCCAGGTGAATAAATACAACGGCAAATTCCATGGCGAAATGCAGCCGACAATGCCAAGTGGCGAATGCGTGCTGACATTCCAGCCGGCTTGCCCGTGATGCGACTCGCTCGAAAACTGGCTGGCGCTTGCAGCGAAAAAACGCAAATTTTCGACGGCGCGTGGTATTTCGATATCACGACTTAAAGCCAAAGGCTTGCCGGCATTATTGGTTTCGGCGTTGGCGAAATTTTCGGTTTCCCGTTCCAGGGCATCGGCTAGTTTATTCAGCCAGGATGCGCGTTCACCATGGCTCAAACGCGACCAGAGTGGAAAGGCTTTTCGTGCAGCCACAACGGCGGCTTCAATATCGGATTTATCACTGTCGGGACAATGGGCAATACATTCGCCGGTAGCCGGATTGACGACCTCCAGCCATGCTTTGCTTTGGGCCGCTGCTTGCTGGTTGCCAATCGTGTTGTAGATATTGATTGTCATGTCTCTAGATTAACCCGTAAGCCACCCATCCGGACAGGTTTGTTGCCTACTGGGTGAACTCGATACCAACGAACTCTTCGCGATACCAGGCAATGCGGGCGGCATAGCTTGGTACCGGTCCGGGTTCGCCGAAAATATAAACCCGGCCTTCATCTTGAAGATTGAATGGCCAGGAACGGGGCCGCATGATCTGGCAGCCGCCTTTGGAAATGTCTTTAATTTCGACCAGAAATGCCTTGTTCGCGCTGACAAACATGGCATGGCCATGTTGCAGATGACGAGTGTTAATCCGGCGTTCGAACAGGGCCATGGCGGCTACTCTAACTCATCGATGATTTGGATGGGAATTGGCTGGGCTTGCAGGTATTGCAGGCCAATATGTTTGGCATCTTCCCAGACCAGCATGGCTTCGGCATCGATAACGTTATCGCTGTCCATCACGAAGTAGAGATTCAGCACATCATTGGGCGAAAAACGCCAGTCGGCCGGCTTCACGATGCAGCAGCCAGATTGCGAAAGGTTTTCAAGTTGGGTGATGCAGGAATTGTCTTTGGTCGCCACGATTACCTGGCATTGATAGCTGTAGCGTAATGCTCGACGCTGATCATCCATGTTCATGCGTGATCCCCCCGGACCGCAGACAATGGAAACAGTTTACCCTCAAACTGTGCAGGCAATGTCAAAGCGAACGGGTTCGCCCGCCATCTACGGGTAAATTAATTCCATTGATGTAGCCTGCCTGGGGCGAGGCCAGAAAAACTACCGCTGCGGCTATTTCGGAAGCTTCCGCAAAGCGTCCCGCAGGTACCGTGCTTAACATGGCGGCGGCAATTTCTTCGCTTTTCTTGTTTGTGGCTGCAGAGCGTTCCTGCAAAATTTGCTCGAGTCGTTGTGTTCGCGTGTAGCCGGGCAATACATTATTTACCGTGATGCCGAATGGCCCGAGCTCGCTTGCCAGGGTTTTTGACCAGCTGGCAACGGCGCCACGAATGGTATTGGAGACCCCCAGATTGGCGATGGGCTCTTTTACGGAAGTGGAAATGATGTTGATGATGCGGCCCCATTGGGCATTTCGCATATTGGGCAACACGGCCTGCAATAAAATTTGATTGGCAATCAGGTGTTGCTGGAAAACCGCTAGATACTGTTCTGCAGTTGCCGTGCTGGCTGCGCCACCGGCAGGGCCTGCCGTATTGTTGATCAGGATGTCGATCTTGAATGCCTTGAGCATTTCATCGAGTTTGTGTTTCAGGCCTGCGCTGTCGGCAACATCGGCCATCATGTAATTGTGCTGTTGTCCCTCGCAGAGCAGGGGAAGTGCATGACGAACTTCATCGAGTACCTTCGGGCGCCGTGCCAGCAGTATGATGCTGGCGCCTTGCTCGGCCAGGCCAATGGCGCTCGCACGACCGATACCTTCCGATGCGCCGCAGACTAGTGCGGTTTTTCCCTGCAATGGAAACTTCTGCATATCAATCATCCTTTGTTGATTTATCGAGTCTTTCGCGCATCAATTCGGAAATTATTTGCGCGTTGCGCTGATCGGTTTTCGGCAATTGTTCAATGACGGATTTGATATTCGCTTCCGGGTGGTTCTGGCTCAATTTCATTTTTATCGCGATTTCTTTTGCTTCCAGACGGAATGCGACGATGCCTTTCAATTGCTTGCGATGTTCTTCGCGAGTGTCCGGTTCGAATTCCCAATCGCTACCGATGGAGGCTTCGTGGATGTTGGTCAGATCGGTCACGATATCGGCCAGATCTTTTTCTTCATGCCTGACTTCCAGGCGGCCGCGAATGTGCGCCACGGCATAATTCCAAGTCGGTACGCGATTGGCGCTTTCCTTGTCGGGATACCAGCTGGGCGAAATATAGGCATTCGGGCCGTGAATGATAAGCAAGGCATCTTCACTGCCTTGCCATTGCGGATTGGGTTTTGCCCAATGGCCCCGAAAGACTACTTTGTCTTCGTTGCGTTCGTACACGACAGGTAAATGCGTAACCGAAGATTGCCCGTCGATCACGGTAACCAGTGTTGCAAAGCCATCCCACTCGACCAGCCGGTCCAGTTCAAGCAAATCGGTTTCGCTGAAATACTTTGGTGTGTACATCAGTGCATATTTTGATCGGGCAAAGTACGCATCATGAAGGGAACGAGCTCGCTGTCGTCTTCGCTTTCCGGCGGCACTAAATCTTCCAGCAAAATGCCGAACAATTCCGCATCGTCGTCATCCATGCCGTCGAGTGAACGGAACTCGGCATCCATCAAGGCAGAAGCGGCGATTTCCTGGCTTTCATATACCAGGGTGCTGCCGGTGGAATCGAATACCTGCGCGATGCCGCTGTCAAAAACGCGCAAGCGCGCCCAGACCAGTTGGCGATGAAAAATCGTCAGCCACCATTGTTCAAGTTCGATGATGAAACCATCGGCGTTTAATTCTTCTTCAAAATGATCGTTCATAGTGTTCTCAATTCTTTAAAGCGATGGCAACGGCAGTGCCGATGATTCCAATCAAGGTCAGCCAACCCATGACACCTGCATTGCCGGCAAACAGATTCATGCCGGAGTCTTTGAATTTGGTGTAGCCAAACCCCATCAGCCACCAGCTGTAACCCAGGCCACCGTCTTCGGTACCCTTCTTGAATTCAAATTTCTTGTCGAGTTGATGACGGTACGCCAGCACCCGAAACCCGAAGTGGCCGGGCCCGGCGGAACCGGTCAGACCGAGAAAAAGGAAGAGCCAGATTGAGTTCATCGATTTCTAAATCAATACTCTGCCACGCCAGGAGCGCGCGGATAGGGAATGGCATCGCGAATATTTTGCAGGCCGCAGACATAGACCACCAAACGTTCAAAACCCAAGCCGAAACCGGCATGCGGTACGGTGCCGTAACGACGGAAATCGCGATACCACTCGTAATGTGCAGGGTCCAGGCCGAACTGGCGCATGCGTGAATCCAGAATATCCAGACGTTCTTCACGCTGGCTGCCGCCGATGATTTCACCAATACCCGGTGCCAATACATCCATGGCAGCAACGGTTTTGCCGTCGTCGTTCAAGCGCATGTAGAACGCCTTGATTTGCTCCGGATAATTCATCACCACGGCAGGGCGGCCGATATGTTTTTCGGTGAGCCAGCGTTCGTGTTCGGTTTGCAGATCCAGGCCCCATTCGACCGGGAAGTCGAATTTCTGTCCGGATTTTTGCAGTAGCGTAATCGCATCGCTGTAATCAATGCGCTCAAACGGCGAGTTGACGAAGTTCTCGAGCTTGGCAATCGCGCCTTTTTCAACGCGCTCGTCGATGAATTGCATGTCGTCCATGCGTTCGTTCAAAACGGCTTTGAAAATATATTTCAAAAAGGCTTCGGCGAGATTGGCGTCGTCATTCAAATCGGCAAACGCGATTTCCGGTTCGATCATCCAGAACTCGGCGAGATGGCGCGTGGTATGCGAGTTTTCAGCGCGGAAAGTCGGGCCGAAGGTATAGACCTTCGATAAGGCCAGGCAGAAAGCTTCAACATTTAATTGGCCCGAGACTGTCAGGAAAACTTCCTTGCCGAAAAAATCTTTCGAGAAATCGATTTGACCTTTGTCGGTACGCGGCAGATTCATCATGTCCAGCGTGGAGATGCGGAACATTTGACCGGCGCCTTCGGCATCCGAAGTCGTGATGATGGGCGTATTTATCCAGCAAAAGCCCTGTTCATGGAAGAAACGGTGGACCGCCTGCGACATGCAGTTACGCAGACGCGTGACCGCACCAAACAGGTTGGTGCGAGGGCGTAGATGGGCGACTTCGCGCAGGAATTCCAAAGAATGCGGTTTGGGTTGGATAGGGTAGGTTTCCGGGTCTTCGACCCAGCCGACCACTTCCACTTTCGATGCCTGGACTTCGAAACTTTGGCCCTGGCCTTGCGACGCCACCAATGTACCTGTCGCGATAACGGCACAACCTGCGCTCAAACGTTTTACTTCGCTTTCGTAATTACCCAATACGGCAGGCGCCACCACCTGAATGGCATCGAAGCAGGAGCCGTCACTCACATTCACGAAGCTCAGGCCCGCTTTGGAATCGCGTCGGGTGCGAACCCAGCCTTTGACCGTGACTTCACTGCCCGCAGTAACCTTGCCTGCGAGTGCCGATTGAATACTTACGACTGCCATGCCTTGAATCCTTGGGAAAAGAACTTATCTAAGCTGTTAAGAATAACCTTTAGCGGGGTATCCGCGTAAGCGTTATAATTCTCCAGCGCACTTTAGAGTACAAAATCATGGCAGTTACCCTCAGTTCCAATGCTTTGGCCCGCGTTCGCGAATATCAGGCGCAAACCCCGGGTTCCATCGGGTTGCGCTTCGGTGTGAAGAAAAGTGGCTGCTCGGGCTGGGCTTATGTCATTGATATGGCCAATGACCGCAAACCCGACGATCTGGTTTTCGTGCAGGAAGGCATTGAGGTTTTGGTGGATCCGGCCAGTCTGCCGCAGGTGGATGGTACCGAAATCGACTTTGTCAGCCAGGGTTTGAATCAGCAATTCGTCTTCAAAAACCCGCGCATGGCAGGCGAGTGCGGCTGCGGCGAGAGTTTTACGACTGAAGAAACGGCTATCTAAAGTCGTTTCACCTTCATGAAGCCCACCTTCTTCAAAACCCCGAAAGATTTCAAAGCGTGGTTTTCGAAGCATCATCAGACTGAAAAAGAACTGCTGGTCGGCTTCTACAAAAAGGACTCTGGAAAACCCAGTATTAGTTGGACCGAGTCGGTGGATGAAGCGCTTTGCTTCGGCTGGATCGATGGCGTCCGAAAATCCATCGATGAAATCAGCTACACGATAAGGTTCACGCCCCGAAAATCCACGAGCATCTGGAGCGCAATCAATATCAAAAAGGTGAAAGTATTGATGGCTGAAAGTCGCATGGAGCCCGAGGGAATCAAGGCCTTTGAAGCTCGCAAGGATCACAAATCGCGCATTTACGCATTTGAACAAGACCTGGTAGAGCTGCCCGGAAATTACGAGAAAATCTTTAAAAAACATAAAGATGCCTGGATATTTTTCCAGCATCAACCGCCGTGGTATCGAAAAAACATAATTTGGTGGGTTATCAGCGCCAAGCAGGAAGCTACCCGGGAATCCCGCCTAGGCAAGCTGATCGAGGCCTGTGCCCAAAGCCTGCGTTTACGATAGTTGCAGGAATCCCGAGGTCTGGATCAGGTGATGGCTGCAGCTTACAACAGGCTCTCCTGCAAAAAACGAGGGCATTAGCCACAAAAATCTCTTTTAATTCCTATACTTGCTTGCGTTCAATGCGTTTGGGCTGGCATAATAGTCGGCTTCCTGCCCCTGTGGCATGGAAGACCCTTGCTCCACGGCCGTAGTATTTCCATTGCCGGGGGCTGTTTGGCCGAGAGGCCGCATCCTTGAGGAATTAACCATGCGTCATTATGAAGTCGTATTCATGGTCCACCCGGACCAAAGCGAACAAGTGCCAGCCATGATCGAGCGTTACAAATCGCTGATCGAAACCGATGGCGGCAAGATTCACCGTCTTGAAGATTGGGGCCGTCGTCAATTGGCTTATCCAATCGAAAATCTGGTCAAAGCCCACTATGTTCTGATGAATATTGAATGCGGCCAGAAAGTGTTGACCGAACTGTCCGACAGCTTCCGCTACAACGACGCCGTATTGCGCCACGTTGTGCTGAAGACCGAAGAAGCTGCCACCGAACAATCTTTGATCATGAAGAACAAAGATGAAAAAGGTGACCGTCGTCGTCGCGATGACGATGCAATGCTGGGTGATGTAGACGGCGTTGATGCCGATGCAGAATCCGAAATCGACGCAGCTTAATTCAGGAGCCCGACATGTCTAAATTTTTCCGCCGCCGTAAGTTCTGCAAATTCACTGCCGAAGGCATTACGCACATCGATTACAAAGATCTGAACACCCTGCGCCAGTACCTGACCGAGAACGGCAAAATCGTTCCGAGTCGTATCACCGGCACAAAAGCAAAGTATCAGCGCCAACTGACTACGGCCATCAAAATTGCCCGTGAACTGGCCCTGATTCCTTATTGCGATAACCACAATATTTAATTAACCGTCCTTACGGACAGCTACAGTTGCGGGGCTCGCCCCGCTAACGTAATGGAGTAACGAAATGCAATTGATTCTTTTACAAAAAGTAACCAACCTCGGTGGTTTGGGCGATCAAGTCGATGTAAAGCCGGGCTACGGCCGCAACTACCTGATTCCGACCGGCAAGGCAGTTCCTGCCAACGCCACCAACATCGCTACTTTCGAAGCCAAGCGCGCTGAATACGAAGCCAAAGCCAATGCAACGCTGGCTGCCGCTGAAGCACGCAAAGCCTCGCTCGAAGGTGCAGCTGTCACCATCAATGCGAATGCTTCTACCGAAGGCAAGTTGTTCGGTTCGGTTGGCGCACGCGATATCGCCGAAGCCTTCACCAAAGCTGGCCACAAGCTCGAAAAATCCGAAGTCATCATGGGCGAAGGCCCAATCCGCCGTACCGGCGAATTCGACGTTGTTGTACATTTGCACGCCGATGTTGAAATCAAAGTTAAAGTTATCGTGGCTCCAGAGGCTTAATTGTCTTCTGCAGTTCAATGAAAAGCCGCCGAAAGGCGGCTTTTTGTTTGTAGGGGCGCTTGCTTGCCGCGCCCGCTTTACTCGCCCACCTCAGGTCGCGGCAAGCAAGCGCCCCGACGATTTCTGGAAATCTCAATCTGTGAGATCAAATCATGATCTTATCCACAGGAAACCCACCGACTTGCACGCAACACATTGTCTCGATTAGCCGTAGCATGGCTGGTTCGTCATTCATCGAAAACCGAAAAGAAAACTATGTCAGCACGCCCCGATTCTGTCCGTCCCGATAACAAGCTTGAAGCTTTGCGTATGCCGCCGCAGTCGGTCGAAGCCGAGCAGGCGGTTATCGGTGGCCTGATGCTGGCGCCGGAGTCGCTGAATATTCTTGGTGATTCCCTGTCGGAAGAAGATTTTTACCGCCGCGACCACCGTCTGATTTATCGTGGGATTCGCGAGTTGGCGGAAAAAAACAAACCTTTCGATGCGGTGACGCTTGGCGAATGGTTTGAAGCCAATAATCTTTCCGAACAAATTGGCGGCAACGCTTACCTGATCGAGTTGGCCAGCACCACGCCTTCGGCTGCCAATATCAAAGCCTATGCCGAAATCGTTCGCGAGAAATCGGTGTTACGCCAATTGATTGAAGCCGGTACCGAAATCGTCAACGACAGCTTCCGTCCCGATGGTCGCGAGGTCACCGAATTATTGGCCAATGCCGAAAAACTCGTATTTCATATCGCAGAGCAGGGCGAGCGCGGCAAAAAAGGCTTCGTGCCCGTGCGTACCGCGATGGTGGAAGCATTCGAACAATTGCGTCAACGTTACGAAAACCAGGGTGCAATCACCGGTTTGCCGAGTGGTTTTCATGATCTGGATAATCTGACTTCCGGTTTGCAAAACTCCGATCTGATTATTCTGGCTGCACGTCCTGCGATGGGCAAGACCACGCTGGCCTTGAATATCGCCGAATTTGCCGCGCTGAAAACCAAAAAAGCAGTCGCGGTCTACTCGATGGAAATGTCTTCCTCGCAATTGGCATTCCGCCTGATTTCATCGATTGGCCGCATCAATGCCCAGCGTCTGAAAACCGGCATGCTGGAAGACGAAGATTGGTCACGCGTGAACATGGCCATCAAGATGTTGTCGGAAGTCAAAATCTTCATCGACGATACGCCGGCATTGTCACCTTACGATCTCGCATTCCGTGCGCGCCGCCTGAAACGCGAACATGATCTGGGTTTGATCGTGGTCGATTACCTGCAATTGATGCAGGTACCCGGCAACAAGGAAGGACGCGTCAACGAAGTCTCGGAAATTTCCCGTTCCTTGAAAGCCCTGGCGAAAGAATTGAATATTCCGATTATCGCCTTGTCACAGCTCAATCGTGGTTTGGAAAGCCGAACCGACAAACGCCCCATCATGTCGGACTTGCGTGAATCCGGCGGTATCGAGCAGGACGCCGATATCATCATGTTTATTTATCGCGACGATTATTACCACAAGGATTCGGCGGAAAAAGGATTGGCTGAAGTGATCATCGCCAAGCATCGTAACGGCCCGACCGATACCATCAAGCTGAAATTCTTTGGCGAATACACGCGTTTCGATAATCTGGCACGCGATTCGATGGGAAGCTTTGAGTAGCTGTGCAGGATATACGTAGGACCGACGGAAGTCGGGATCTATTTAACAAGAAAAACAGAAGCTGCCGACTTCCGTCGGTCCTGCCTTATATTTTGTAAGCCATCGTCAGCGTATTGAGGTGCACACGCTCTTCATCACGCAGGAACGGCGATATCAACATCATCACTTGCACGATGCCATTGCGAATGGCTTCCTGTTCGTCCTTGTCTCCGCGGACACTGGCGTAGTTCAGCCAGAATGTGGCGATGACCAGAATATTGGTAGCAGTGCCTTCGATTTCGGTGCCCGAAGCGCGCATGACGCCAGCTTGTACAAGGCCGCGCATCACGGTAGTGGCGTTGCCGGCGGCGCGTTTGAGTATGCGGGCAAAGCGCATGCGTAGATGGCGGTTGCGACTCAGGATGTCCACGAGGTCGCGATACAAAAAACGATATTCCCAGATGCATTCAAATACGAGATGCAATTGCAGCCAGATGTCTTCCAGATTCGGCAGGCGTCCTTCGGGTGCAATCAGCGCCGAATCCATGCGTTCTTCGTAACGCTGGAAAAGCTGCTCGATAATGTCGTCTTTGTTGCGGAAGTGGTAATACAAATTGCCGGGCGAAATTTCAAGCTCGTCGGCAATGTGATTGGTAGTGACGTTCGGCTCACCCTGCAAGTTGAACATCGCAAGCGAAGTATCAAGAATACGTTGGCGTGTTTTAGGGGCGGCCATATCGAATTAGCCGACCAGTTTTTTGACGAGGTCTATATATTTTTTCACCGCGTCGTCCTGTTTCGTGCCGGATAGCTTTTCCCATGCTTCGTATTTCGCCGTGCCGACGAAATCGAAGAAGCCCGGTTTCTCGCCTTTCACATCGCCTTCCGAGCCTTGTTTATAAAGCGCATATAGTTTCAGTAATGTTTCATTGTCCGGTTTTTCAGCGAGACTTTTGATGTCTTTGGTGGCTTGTTCGAACTTTGCTTGCAAATCGTCTTTTGGCGCGGCCATGGCAGGTTTCTCGGGGCAGTCGGAAGCCCCAATGAAAGCACGGCGACACAAGTCGGTCAACGCATCCTGAAATTAGGGTTTGTAAGATTGCCTCAGGTCTGGCAATTTAGCAGCCTGGGCCAGGCATTCGTCGGCCATTGATTAGCCAGAGTGGGGGAAGCATGAGCTATTTCGTTACCGGTGCCACCGGTTTTATTGGCCGTTTTTTGGTTAGCAATTTATTGAAGCGCAAAGGCACTATCCATGTGCTGGTGCGCAAAGGTTCGGAAAAGAAATTCAACACCATCGCCGATTCGATGGGGTGGGATAAAAAACGTGTGATTCCCGTCACAGGTGATTTATCCAAGCCCAAGCTCGGCCTGACCGCCGTTCAACTCAAGGCCCTCACCACCAAGAAAGTTCTCCACTTTTTCCATCTTGCCGCCATTTACGATTTGAGCGCGGATGCAGCTTCGCAGCAAATCGCCAATATCGACGGCACCAAACACGCCATCGAATGCGCGACTGCCATTAAAGCCGGTTGTTTCCATCACACCAGTTCCATTGCGGCGGCCGGTTTATATAACGGCGTATTTCGCGAAGACATGTTCAGCGAAGCCGAAAAGCTGGATATCGACCCTTATTTCCGTACCAAACATGATTCGGAAGGCCTGGTTCGCAAGACCTGCAAAATTCCCTATCGGATTTACCGCCCGGGTTTTGTCGTCGGACATTCCAAAACCGGCGAAATGGACAAGATCGATGGTCCTTACTATTTGTTCACCCTGATCAAGAAAATCCGCCAAACCTTGCCGCAATGGATGCCGACGCTCGGCATCGAAGGCGGTCGAATGAACGCGGTGCCCGTGGATTACGTTGCCGATGCCATGGATTACATCGCCCACAAAAAAGGTCTGGATAAAGGCTGCTTCCATCTCGTCGACCCGAACCCGATGCGTATTGGCGAAATCATGAACGTGTTCTGCCGTGCAGCCCACGCGCCGGAAATGACCATGCGACTGGATGCGCGAATGTTGGCCGTCGTGCCTGCCGCCGTGCGTGGCGCCGTATTGAATCTGCCGCCGGTGAAACGTTTCAGCAATATGTTGTTGAAGGATTTGGGTATTCCACAGCAGGTCGTCAATCTGATTACCTATCCAACCCGCTTTGACAGCCGCGAAACCGAACGTGCGCTCAAAGGCAGCAAAATTACCGTGCCCGATCTTGAAAGTTACGCCTGGCGTTTATGGGATTACTGGGAACGCCATCTCGATCCGGAATTATTCGTTGATCGTTCCTTGCGGGGCAAGGTAGAGAACAAGGTGGTGCTGATTACCGGTGGTTCGTCCGGTATCGGTCGCTCCTCGGCGATTAAAATTGCCGAAGCCGGTGCAAAAGTCATTATCGTGGCGCGTGGTGAAGAAGAGCTCAACAACTGCCGAAACGAAATCCTCGCACTCGGTGGCAAATGCTGGGCATATACCTGCGACTTGACCGATATGGCAAGCTGCGATGCTCTGGTGAAAACCGTATTGACCGAGCATAAGCATGTCGATATTTTGATCAATAACGCCGGCCGTTCCATTCGTCGTTCGGTCGAGGCCAGTTATGATCGCTTCCACGATTACGAACGCACGATGCAGCTGAATTATTTCGCCAGCCTGCGTTTGATCATGGGTTTCCTGCCTGTAATGACGGAACGTAAAAAAGGCCATATCGTCAATATTTCTTCCATCGGCGTGTTGGCGAGCTCGCCACGGTTCTCCGCTTATGTAGCATCGAAAGCTGCCCTGGATGCCTTCAGTCGTTGTGCCCAGGCGGAATTCAGCGGCAAGAATATCGCCTTCACCACGATCAATATGCCGCTGGTGAAAACTCCGATGATTGCACCAACCAAAATGTACGATTCCATTCCTACATTGACGCCGGAAGAGGCCGCCGACATGGTGGTGAAGGCCATTATCGAACGCCCAAGCCGTGTGGCTACGCGTATGGGTATTTTTGCCGCAACGCTCAACGCACTGGTGCCGAAAGCATACGAAGTGATCATGAATACCGCCTTTGAAATGTTCCCCGATTCACAGGCATCCAAAGGCATGAAAGGCCGCGGGGTTGCCGATAAGCCGACAAATGAGCAAATTGCATTCGCCGCCGTGATGCGAGGCGTCCACTGGTAATTGGCCGTTTACCGAGTAATAAAAAACCCGCGAAAGCGGGTTTTTTATTACTCGAGAAAAAGGATGGCATCACGCTTATAGGCACTGCCTGAAGCGCACCGGGACATTGCTTCCGGACGGCGGTTCCAGTTGCAGGCGGGTGTAGCGAAGCTCTTCGTGCTTGGTGATGACACGGCAGATTTCATCGATCAGACCTTTGTCATCGTTTTTTTCGGTATTCAAATTGACTTGCAAGGTGGATGCGCTATACCAGAAAGCCGATTTAACGCTTGGCAGGCTGGCCACCGTTGCCGCGGTATCGGCTTTGCGCTTTGCCAGTTCCTTGTCGCTTAACTTGTCGACTTCCTCCATTGCCTTGGCATTGGCATCGAGTTTCACCACCGTTGGGTCGACGTTTTTTACCGCATTCGGCGAAGGAGTAGCTTGTGTTACCTGCGCATCGGGAGTTTTGGCAGCGCTATCACCGGCCGAGCTTAAGCCGCCAAAAACCAGGAAGCTCACTATCATCAGGCCCACGCTGATCGCGGCACCAATTTGCACTTTCGATTTGGTTTGCGAGCTGGCCTGTTGGCGTACCGAATCCAGGGTATTGCTGGATAAAAAACCTTCGATGCGTGGCCATAGTGCATTACCGTCAATCACCAGAATGTCATATCGGCTTGCAACATCTTTTGCCATATTTTCGACAGTGCCCAGTGTTACCAGGATGCCTTTGCTCGCGCCAATGAGTTGTACGCCATTGGCAAAATCCCGGATATTGGCTTCACCCAGGTGATAAGCCGTGCCGTGTTTGTAGCTCAATAAAGTGAGGGCTGAACCTTTTTTCAATAGAAATTCGGTGCCCCCGTCGCCAGGTTGGCGACTGGAAATTTCTTCGCGGTAACCGTCTTTTTCGAGTGATTGGATCACCAGCCCAACACATTCACGCCATTTCATGGCTGCCAGCGTGATAACTCCGGTTTGAATTTCAGCCTGACGACGCTTGACGATGCCAAACCACCAGAAGCAAAACAGAAAACAAACTAGCCCGATGAAAATGGCAATCAGGATGGGGCTAATGGATTGCATGCGGCAGCTCCGGGTTACGCAATACGGGAAGGTTTCCATTGTAACGGAAGCCGGTCAGTTCTTGACCACCGTGGTGCAATCAAAAAAATGCCCGGATCAGGATCCGGGCAAAAAATAACGCTAGGAGATTATGAATGGCCCGCCAGTCTGAAGGGCGTAAGGGGAGGGATCTGACGTACTTCGTTTTTAGACTGGCGGACGCAAGGGGTAAAATTAAGCTTCCGCAGTAGGTGCGATCGGCTTAACGGCCTTGGGTAATGCAGCTTTGCGGGCTGCCGGCTTGGCTTTAGCCACTAATTTTTTGCTGGTTTTTGCAGCTGGTTTGCTTGTGGCTTTCTTGACGGCTTTAACGGCTTTCACCACTTTTTTAGCAACAGGTTTTGCAGCTTTAGCAGGCTTTGCAGCTGTTTTGACGGCTTTAACCAATGGCTTGGCTTCAGCTTTACCACCTTGCTTACGCAAAAGGTCGGTCAGGCTGTTAACGCGTGAAGTCAGGTCAGACAGGTCTTCGCGGCTTGGTACGCCCAAACGGTTCAAAGCGCGCTGAACGCGTTCTTCGAATACTTTTTCCAGACGGTCCCACGTGTCGGTAGCACGTTCGCGAGCAACACCAACACGGTTTTCAACGGCGTCACGGACAGCATCCACTTTGCCACCGGCCAATTTGCGGGTGTGTTGCTCGATGTTCATGCCTTCTTTTACCAATGCTTCAAACAGCTTGGAGCCTTCGCCTTGTGCGCGGTTGAAAGCACCCATGCCGGCCATCCAGATGTGTTGCGCCGAATCAACGATCGATTTGGACATTTGTTCTGCGGTCGCTTTCAAATCCGATGTCTGGTTTGCAGTGCCGGCAGCTTTGCTACGCGTAGATTTCTTGAGTTTTGCCATGAGAATTCCCTCCGAAAGGCTTTATGTGATGCGGATTTTTCACGCTTAGTCTAGAGCTTTCACACCATTGCAGGCCGTGATTTATCTTGACGTCCATGCAATGACTTTTTCAGCGTGCCTTGGTAAATGCAAATATCGCAATTGAAGTAGCAGTTAAGGTGTACTGATCGAATGCGCAATATCGTCCAGCGCACGTCGTAAACGCGCGGTGGTTTCTGTCTGCCTGATGGGTTTTTGCAGCCCGTGCAGGATGGAGCTTGATTTGTCGTTTAGTACTTCATCCCGCAATCTCAGGCCATGTTTGGCCAGTACCGGCGCGAGCTCCGGTTTGCGTCGGCGCAAATCGCGCAAGGTGCTTTGATAGGCGTGTTCACACACGCGTTGGCGCGAATCGAAACTGAAAACATTGGTGAAAAACATTTCTCCATCGTCATCATTGGGTTCAAATACCATTTGATCGACATCGGGATATTGCTGTGCGTATTTAGCCAGGCCCACTTGCATGCGTGATTGCAGCAGAGTGCGGAAGGTTTGCGACAGCACGACCGGCAACCCACCTTCGGCCAGTTTTTTCATGCCGTCCGGTTGGGATTTGGCATGGCTGGCATTGAACGGTACAAACGGGTTGATGCCGATCATCAAGTCAATGCCATGATCCAGCACGACCGAGGCATGCATGGTGCGTCGTAGCGCGCCATCGACGAAATGGCGGCCGCGAATATCAACCGGTGAATACAGGCCAGGAAGTGCGGCGCTGGCTTGAATTGCCTGCGATATCGGCACGTCGTCCCACTTCTTGCTGCCGAAACGAACTGCCTCGCCACTGTCCAGATCGACCGCCACCACATAAAGCGGTCTGTCGAGTTGGCGGAAATCATTAGTGCGTCCGTGCATGGTGAAGATTTTGCGGAGAAATTTTTCAATTTCCTGATTATTGAACAGGCCAGTCGGAATCGCGCTGCTGAAACGACCGATCACATCGCTGAGTTTCGATCCGGTCGGGTCCATCAGGACATCGCGCCACCAGTCAATAAAAATGGCGGGGATGGAGGTGGCTCGCTGCAAATATTCGGTGAATGCCGGTTGCAGGAAGATTTCAGGCCGGAAGCTGATGTCCTGGCTATCGCCAGTGATAAAAATTCGGCAAATTTCCGCCGTGCTCAAACGATTGGCGAGTCCCGCGGCCAGGAATGCCCCCGAGCTGACACCGACATACACATCCAGCCGGGTCAGGTCCAAACCTTCGATGGCAGCATCCAGCGCACGCAGCGCACCTAGCTCGTACATGCCACCAATGGGGCCGCCGCCGGCAATGGCCAGGCCGATACGACCCTGGCTGCTTGGGGGTGAATTTTTCGCGGGTTGTAGAACGAGCATGCAAACAAAGCCTGACGGGAAAACGGTAGGATTGTAGCCTGCACAGCCGCCGAAACAAGGAAGCACGTCAACAAATCCCATGACTCAAGCACTTAGACATGCACTGGCCAAGCGTTTGACGTGGCAAAAGCGGATGAACAATCCGGCTACCGAGCCCCGGTTGAACTTGCCGACCCTGGGGCCGTTGCGCCGCTGGCAGTCGGAGCGCTTGCGTACCAGTTTCGCGGAAATTTTGGCGAATCCGGAAATGCGGCCCGCCGGAGAGTTTTTTCTGGCGGATTTATATGCCGACAAGGATTTTTCGGCACGTGACCGGGATGCGGCCAAAATACTGCCGATGATGGCCCGGATTCTGCCGCAAAGTTTGCTGCAGGCAGCGGTGGATACCATTGAGCTTGCGGTGCTTAGCCACGCTTTTGATTTGGCGATGGCCGAGATGATCAGCTTGAATAAAAAAGGTGAAATTGATCTTCAGCACTACATTGCCGCATATCGCGAAGTGGGTTGCCCGCGTTTGCGTCGGCATCAAATCGATTTGATTATCCGGGTCGGAAAAAATCTTGATACGGCCGTCCAGACGCATGGTGTCTACAAGCTTTTGAAAGTTTCAAGAACCCCGGCGCGATTGGCCGGATTGCAGGAGTTGCAGGGGTTTCTTGAGCGTGGTTTTGAGTCCTTCGCGCAATTGCATGGTGCCGATGAATTCCTGGGGCTGGTGGCCGACAGCGAGTACGAAATATCAAAGCGCCTGTTCGCCGGGCACAAGAATCCATTTGACTAATTGAATTCGTCGTCCAGATAGCGATGGATTTCTTTTTCTACCGAGCCTTTGATCATCATCAGCATGAAGCTGAGGTTGACCGAGACATGGACGTCCTTGGCACTCACCGCAATATGCCCATCCACGCCGGACCGGCTGAAATTGAGGGTGTTACCGGACCATTCGTATTCGACATCGAATTTATCGGCGATATGTTTGGCAACCTGTTCCACCGATTTTTTTGCGTCTTTCAGGGGTTTGCCGTGACTGCGGGTGATATCAATACTGGCCATGGATATGCTTCGAGGTCTTGGTTGGAATAGGTTGGTCCTATTCTGCGGTGTTTTTTCGTTTTAACAAGGGCTGCACCTTGGGGCCGCCGACTCAAGATTGTGTTAAATTCGCCATCACAAGGAGACCCTATGCAGCTCAGCTTCCCGAACGGCGAACATCGCGATGTCAATTTTGAAACGGGTGAAGTGACGATTGGCTCGCGGCCGGACTTGATGGTGAGCTTGCCCAAAAGCAATTTGGCACCTCATCACGCCAGCATCATTGCCGACCGTCGCGGGCTGTGGCTCAGGGTTCTACCAAATAGTCAGGCCATCCACTTGAATGGCCGTCCGGTCAAACAACTGGCAATGTTGCGTACGGGGGATTTGCTTTGCTTTGATCAAATCAGAATCCAGTTGCGTGATACCGATGCCAAAGCCATTGTTCGCAACATCCCGGAAAATGGCCCGCTTGCCTTGAACGAAACCCAGCAAGTCAGCGCGGCCCGCGTCTTGCTGCGTGGATTGAGTGGCCAGCATTACGGACGGATTTTTGGCTTGGTGAATCCGCAATTGCTGGGTTCCGGTGCCAATGCCGATATCACGATTGAAGATGACTCGGTGGCAGAAAAACATGCCCAGATTGAATTGCACGGCGACAAGGTAGTACTCCGTGCAATGAGCCCGCAGGCCGTGACCCATGTCAACGGCATTGCAGTTACCGATGCCTTGCTGTCACCCGGGGATCAAATTGCCATCGAGCAATCGCGTTTCATGCTCGAAGCGCCCGGCCTGCCATTGAGAGGCAGGGATGTTGCAGTGCCATCGGGTACCGTTGCGCATACGCAAACGATTCAAGCGGTAAAAACCAAAATTCCGGCCGAGCAAAACAATACCCATGTTGTCGAAGAATCCGACAACACCCAGCAAAATGTGCAAGACACCAGCGCCTTGTGGTGGTTGATTGCCGCTGCTGCCATTTTGGCCGCTTCCCTGACGGCTTTATTGGTATATGCCCCGCGCGGAGGGCTTTGACCGCGTTCGGCCGTTTTAGGTCTGATTCGTTCAAGGGATTCCATGCATCTCATCGATGCCTTCAAAACATCCACCAGTCCGGTTGGCGTCCTAAATGCCAATGATGGTGCTTTCATGGAGGCCAATCCCGCCTTTATAAAGGCCTTCGGTTACGGGCTTGATCGTCTGGTCGGTTTTACCCCGATTGAAGTTGGTCTCTGGAACGATCTCGAGTTTCGTGCCAAATCCTGGGCGATGCTTCGCACCGACAAGCGCATCGTCAATTTGTATGCCGCCATTCGCTGTGCCGATGACTCGGTAAAAGATTATCTTCTCAATGCCGAATACATCGAGTACAAGGGCGCTGTTTGTATTCTATTTCTCCTGCATCCGCTTGAAGCTGGTGCAGTCGCGCCTGTCGATAGCGTTACGGACAACTTCTATCGATCATTGTATCTTGCCGCAACGGAAGGTCTTTATCGTGCCTTGCCGACGGGCGGCTTCATCGAGGCAAATCCTGCCTTGGCGAGAATATTCGGTTTCGAAAACCCGACCGAATTTCTCAACGCGCATGCCGACAGCATGCGCTCGATTTATGTCGAACCGGACCGCCTGGACGAAATTTATGCCGATTTGAAAATACACGGTCGCGCTACCAATGTGCGATTGCAGGTGTATCGCAAAGACGGCAGTAAAATCTGGATAAATGAAAATGTCCGCAATATCTACAACGACGGCTTGTTGATATTCCAGGAAGGTTCGATCATCGATATCACCCAGCAGGTAGAGGCCGAGAATATTCTCAGGCAATCTCAAGAGCTTTATCAGGCATTGCTGGAACACAGTCGTGACGGTGTTTATCTGATTCAGCAGGGCGTGATCAAGTTTGCCAACCAGGCCCTGGCCCAGGCGCTGGGTTACAAGCTTGACGAGTTGGTCGGTGCAAGTTACATGAGTTTGATTGCCTCGGAAGATACCGATGATCAGGCACAACGCAAAGCCGAACGTGAAAGAGGGTATCGCGGCCTGCAAACCTACGAAATTCACTTATTACATAAAAACGGTTCCCATCGCCTGTTCGAAGTGCGGGCAGCTGCCGTGGACTACCAGGGTGCCATCGCCTCGACCGGCACGATGCGGGATGTAACCGAAGAGCGTGGCTATATGGCCGTGTTGAAAGAAGCCGAACGCCGTTACCGGGAATTATTCGAAAATGTGCCCAGCGGATTGTTTGAAAGTGCACTGGATGGATCGGTGATCAATGCCAACCCCACCATGGCAAAAATGCTGAAGTACGATAGCGTTGAAGAGCTGAAGCAACACGTCAAAAACACCATTGATGTCTATGCCGATCCGAAAGAACGCGAATACCTTGTGCATCTTGGCCGGACACAAGGTGGCTTCACCGAGCACATAACGCAATTGCGGGATCGCTACGGCGAGCGTCGCTGGGTGAGTGCCAGCGTGCGCCTGATTCATGATGAAAATGGCGAGCCCAGCAGTTTTGCCGGTTCGCTGGTCGATGTGGACGAACGCCAGCGCATGCAGCAGGCATTGGCAAGCTCCGAGAGTAAATACCGCACCCTGGTTGAACATAGCCAGGTCGGTGTTTTCATTTTGAAAGAATTGACGCTGACCTACTGTAATCAAACCCTGCTGACCATGACCGGTTATGAAGAGCATGAAATCATCGGCAAGCAGATTCTTGAATTTATCGCACCGGAAGATATTGAAGGAACGCTCGTCAGGTTCAATCTCATTCAAATGGGCGAATCGGTGGAGCGGGAATACGATATCGGCCTGATTCGCAAAGACGGCCAGCGCCTGTTTATCCATACCAGCATCGGTGAAGTCATGCTCGATGGCGAGCGCCATCGCACAGGTACCATGCTCGATGTGACCAAGCAGCGCGAGGCCGAACGCAAGCTACGCTTCCATGCAACCCACGATGCACTGACCGGGCTGCCCAACCGGATGTATTTCACCTTGCAACTGGCTGATCGCATCCGCTCGGCCATTGCATCGGAAAATTATGGATATGCCATTCTGTTTCTGGATCTCGACGGATTCAAATGGGTCAACGACAGTCTTGGCCATAATGCCGGCGATAGATTGCTGATTGAAATATCCCGCCGGCTCGAAACCCAACTGCGCGGGCTATGCACGATTGCCCGATATGGTGGCGATGAATTCACATTGCTGCCGCTTGGTGCCTGCGATGAAGCGCAGGTCAGCAAGCTTGCGCGCGTCGTTCTGCGTGTTTTCGAGCAGCCATTCGACGTTGGCGGCCAACTCGTGTTTTCCAAAGCCAGTATCGGAGTGGTGGTCGGACGCAGTGAATACCAGACGCCAGACCAGTTGATTCGTGATGCCGATACCGCCATGTATCGCGCCAAGGCCGCTGGTAAATCGGCTTTCGTGATTTTCGACGACCGCATGCACCAACAGGCGAAACAACGGTTCGAACTCGAAAATGATTTCCGTGTCGCGTTTGAACGGAATGAATTCGTTTTGCATTTTCAGCCCATCATGCACTTGCATAGCGGAGATGTACTGGGTGCAGAAGCATTGATACGTTGGCAGCATCCGACCCGTGGGCTGCTACTACCCGCCGAGTTCTTGAGCATCGCGGAAGAAACCGGACTGATAGCCGAGCTCGACACCTGGGTCATGCGGCAGGCGGCGTTTTATTTATCGCAATGGCGTAAACAATTTTCGAAGCATCACGAACTATTCGTGAACGTGAACGTGGACGAGAAACAACTGACTTCGGCCGAAATCATCGAAGAAGTACAAATGGTGCTCGAGCGTTTTAATTTGCCGCCCAGCACCTTGCGCCTGGAAGTGACCGAGACCGTTTTCAGGGCAGGCCGCGGAATTGCCGAAGAACGTCTGCAGAATCTGAAGAAACTCGGTGTCGGCCTGGTGGTGGATGATTTCGGTACCGGTTATTCCTCGCTCGAATCATTCGCGGCATCGGCTTTCGATGCATTGAAAATCGATCAGGTATTTATTCGCGATCTCGAGAGTAACCACCGGCATCGCGCCATCGTAAAAACAATTATCGGTTTTGCGAAGGATTTGGGCCTGCTGCTGACAGCCGAAGGCATAGAAACAATTGGCCAGCGAAATCTGCTGCTGGAAATGGGTTGCGAAATCGGACAGGGTTATTGGTATGACCGGCCATTGACCGCGCAGGATTTCGAGCAAAGGCTCTACAAAATGTTTGGAATTACCGGCTGAAATGGGGTGTTAGAGCGCTTGCGAGCATGATAGTGTTCCGGTGTTCCTCATCTTTCTGCCTCCTTTCATTTCTGGTGAATACTTATGTCGCGCGCGTTTAATTTTAGTGCTGGCCCGGCCGCACTGCCTGAAGCTGTTTTACGTCAAGTTCAATCGGAATTGCTCGAATATAAAAACGAACGTGCATCGCTGATGGAATTAAGCCATCGCGGTCAGGCATTCATCGATTGTGCGGCACAGGCGGAACGTGATTTACGCGAATTGATGGGCATCAGCGACGACTATGCGGTTTTGTTTTTGCAAGGCGGCGCCACCACCTTGTCGGCATTCTTGCCACTCAATTTGTCGCGCCCGGAACAGACCGTCGATTTCGTATTGACCGGCCACTGGGGCGAAAAAGCGCTTGAAAACATGAAGCCATCGGTCAATATCAATATTGCCGCGAGCGCCAAAGAAGGCTCGTATCGTTCCATTCCGGCGCGCGATACCTGGCAGCTGACCAAAGATGCCGCATTTGTGCACTACACACCGAATGAAACCATTCATGGCGTCGAATTTCACGGCATCCCAGAAGTTGGCGACGTTCCGTTGGTTGCCGATTTTTCATCGAACATACTCTCGCGTCCGGTCGACGTTTCCAAATTCGGCGTGATTTACGCCGGCGCACAGAAAAATCTCGGCCCGGCCGGTGTCACCATCGTTATTGTCCGAAAAGATTTGCTTGGCAAACATGGCCGCAATCTGCCGCCCATTTTTGAATTGCAGAATCAGGTGAAGAACGATTCGATGTTCAATACGCCGACCACCTTTTCCTGGTATGTCCTGGGTCTGGTACTGCAGTGGCTGAAAGAAAAGGGCGGTGCGGCGGCAATGGAAAAACAAAATGCCGAAAAAGCACGCATTCTTTACGCCGCGGTCGATGGGTCCAATGGTTTTTATGGCAATCCAATCGAAAAAAATGCACGTTCCTGGATGAATGTTCCTTTCGTATTGGCAAATGCCGATTTGGACAAAGTCTTCCTGAAAGAATCGGAAGCCGCCGGCTTGCTCGGTCTAAAAGGCCACCGAGCCTTGGGCGGCATGCGGGCGTCAATCTACAATGCAATGCCTGTTGCCGGTGTGCAAGCGCTGGTGGATTTCATGCAGGACTTCGCGAAACGAAACGGATAAGTCATGGCAAGCAAGAAATTGGCACCAAAAAAAGTCGCCAAAAAAGCGACTGCTGTAAAAACCGAAATGAAGCCAGCCGCAGTTACTCCGCCAGCCTTGTCGGAAGTACGCCAACGCATTGACAGCATCGATTTGCAGATACAAAGCCTGATTGCCGATCGCGCGAAAATGGCGCAGCAAGTGGGCAAGGCAAAAGGTCCGCTGAAAGCGGCGATTGATTACTATCGCCCTGAACGCGAGGCGCAGGTACTGCGCAAGGTTTTGGATCGTAATGCCGGCCCGTTGGCTGATGAGGTATTGGTCAGACTTTTCCGTGAAATCATGTCGGCCTGCCTGGCGCAACAGGAGCCACTCAAAGTCGGCTTCCTGGGGCCGGAAGGCACATTTTCGCAACAAGCCATGTTCAAACACTTCGGTCATTCGGCGCATGGCTTGCCCTTGTCGAGTATTGAAGAAGTGTTCGAAGAAGTCGAAGCGGGACATGCCGATTTCGGTGTGGTGCCTGTAGAAAACTCCGGGCAGGGCACCATTCAATCCACGCTCGACATGTTCTTGACTTCGAAAATCAAGATTTGTGGCGAAGTCGAATTGCGTGTGCACCAACACCTGCTGTCGAGACTGGGCCAGTTGAATGAAATCGAACGCGTGTATTCGCATCCGCAATCTCTTGCGCAGTGCAAAGCCTGGCTTCGTCAGCATTTGCCCAATGCCGAGAAAATTCCGGTCGCCAGTAATGCCGAAGCGGCGCGTCGTGCCCGAAATTCCGATGATGCCGCTGCGATTGCCGGTGAGTCCGCAGGCCACGTCTATGGCTTGAAAGTGGTTGCCGGGCCAATTGAAGACCGCCAAGACAATACCACCCGCTTTCTGGTGCTGGGCCGTGAATTATTTTCGCCTTGTGGGCACGACCGCACATCTCTGCTGGTTTACGTCAACGATGAGCCAGGTGCCTTGTACAACGTGCTGAGCCCGTTTGCGAAGTATGGCGTCAGCATGAACCGGATTGAATCGCGTCCGGCGCATACCGGGCGTTGGCAATATGCCTTTTTCATCGATGTAAACGGCCATGTCGAGGACGACAAGGTAGGCCGTGCGCTTTCCGAGCTTGGCAAATACGCTGCAATGGTGAAAGTGCTGGGGTCCTATCCGGTAGCGCTGGTGTAATGGCTGCGCCGGATTTTCAACGGCTCGCGCAGGCAGGCATTCAACGCTTGCGCGCCTATGATCCAGGCCACGACATCGTGGCCTTGCGTAAAAAGTATGCGGATGAATTTTTTGTCGAGCTGGGCTCGAATGAAAATACCTACGGCCCTAGCCCGCGTGCGCGCGAAGTGATTCTGGACAGTCTTCATGCGCTGCATCGTTATCCCGACCCACTTGGCGCCGATCTCAAGAAGGCCATCGCGGCAAAACATGCCATCAAGCCGGAACAGATACTACTGGGTAACGGATCACACGAATTATTGATGATGATTGCACAGGTGTTTTCCGGGCCTGAAACACAAGTCATCGCCTCGCAATATGGTTTCGCGGTTTATGCCCTGGCTGCACAGGCGGCGGGCGCGGAACTGGTCGTGGCAAAAGCATTGTCGGAAGATGACGGGCAATCTCGCGGCCATGATTTGGCGATGCTTTCGTCGGCGATTAATGAAAAAACACGCTTGATTTATCTGGCCAATCCGAACAATCCCACCGGTACCTGGTTTTCGAGCGCCGCTTTCGCCGAATTCATGACGAAGGTGCCCGGCGATGTTTTGGTTGTTGTCGATGAAGCGTATTTGGAGTTTGTCACGGTTGCCGAACTGCAATCTGCTTTTGCACTACTCGATCAATACCCGAATCTGACAGTGGCGCGTACGTTTTCAAAAGCGTATGGCCTTGCAGGCCTGCGAGTGGGTTATGTGGTTGCGCATCCGGAATGCATTGCCGTGATGGAACGCGTTCGTGAATCCTTCAATGTGAATTTACTTGGCTTGGCTGCAAGTCAGGCGGCTTTAAATGACGATGCCCATCTTCAATGGGTCATCGAAAAGAATGCCTCCGAGCGCCAATGGTTAACAGCACAACTCGAACAACGCGGCTTGAAGTGCGGGCCAAGCCAGACCAATTTCATTTTGGTGGATTTTCAAAGAGATTCTGCCGGGATTGAGGCCCAATGCGTTTCCAAAGCACTTGTATTGAGGCCGATGCGTGGTTACGGCTTGCCAAATTGTTTGCGAATCACCGTGGGCAGCCGTGACGAGAATCGGCAATTATTGAAAATTCTGGACGAGGTGCTGGCGTGAGTTTGAATTGGCTGGCGCGTACCGGGCATGCTTTGACCGGTGAAATTACCGTGCCTGGTGACAAGTCCATTTCGCACCGGGCCATCATGCTGGGCGCCATTGCCGAAGGCATTACCAAGGTGTCGGGTTTTCTGGAAGGCGAAGATACGCTGGCTACCGCCCGCATTTTTCAGCAACTTGGCGTCAGGATTGAAACGCCATCGCCAAGCGAGCGAATCATTCACGGGGTCGGGCTATACGGTCTAAAGCAGTGTGAAGAGGTTCTGGATTGCGGTAACGCCGGCACAGCCATGCGCTTATTAACCGGTTTACTTGCCGGGCAGGGCTTTCGTTCAACGTTGACGGGTGATGCTTCGCTTTCACGTCGGCCGATGAAGCGTGTAATCACGCCTTTGGCACAGATGGGTTGTACGATTGAATCGCAGGAAGGCGGCCTTCCGCCTTTGATAATCCACGCGAATAAAACCTTGCAAGGCATTGAATACAGAACGGAAGTTGCTAGCGCTCAAATCAAATCCGCTATTCTTTTGGCAGGTCTTTACGCGCAAGGCGAGACCACGGTTTACGAGCCGCACCCGACTCGCGATTACACCGAAAAAATGCTGGCAGCCTTTGGTTGGCCGATAGAGTATCGGCCCGGGCACGCCACCTTAAGCGGCGGCCATCGCCTGCAAGCGACCAATATTCAAGTGCCGGCGGATTTTTCCTCGGCCGCTTTCTTCATCGTGGCAGCTTGCGTCATCCCGGGGTCGGATTTGCTCATTCGGGCTGTTGGCATGAATCCTCGGCGCACCGGCCTTTTGGCTACATTGCGGCTGATGGGTGCCAGCATCGAGGAAGAAAATCATCAAGAGCTGGCGGGGGAGCGCGTAGCGGATTTACGCGTAAAACACGCGGGCTTGTTTGGCATTGATGTCCCGGAAGCCATCGTGCCTGACATGATTGATGAATTTCCGGCTCTTTTTGTAGCGGCGGCATCGGCGCGAGGCGAAACCCGTATTTCCGGAGCTGCTGAACTGCGGGTCAAGGAATCCGACCGATTAGCGGTTATGTCGGAAGCCTTGCGCAAATTGGGTGTAGGGATTCAGGAAACGCCGGACGGGGCTATTATCCAGGGCGGGAAAATACAAGGCGGTGAAACGGATAGCCATGGCGATCACCGCATAGCGATGAGTCTGGCGATTGCAGGACAGCTAGCCGATGGTGCGGTGAAAATCCTGGATTGTGAAAACGTCGGCACATCATTTCCAGGATTCGTGACAATATCGACTGCAGCGGGTTTTAATCTGGAAATTGAAAGCTAAAGGCCAGGGGAGTGGCTGCAAAATGATAATCTGGGGATCAAAGGTTCAAGAAAAAACCATAAGCACCGGGCAATTTCTATGCCCTCACTGTGAGGCAATGACCTCTTACAAATTGGTCCAAAGCGATAAATATTTCACCTTGTACTTCATTCCATTATTTGTGACCGAGCATATTGGCACACACGTTAATTGCCTTAATTGCAGGCAGTATTACAAACGCCGGGTGCTGGAATTGGTGCCAAAAACCGAAGAAGAACGTTTGATTGGCATTTTCGAGTCCGATATTGCTTCCGGTACCCCCAAGCAGATTGCTGTTCGCAAAGCAGTTGCCGGCGGCGTGGAATCCGCTGAGGCCGAGCGGCTTGCTACCATAGCACTGGGTGACTCGGCCAGGCATTGCGGCTCTTGCCAATTCGATTTCAAAAGCAATGTCCAAGAATGCACCGCCTGCGGCTCAATGCTGGAAATGGCTTGAAAATGCGAGTTGCCCAAATTCCAGTCTTGACCATTGACGGCCCCTCGGGGTCGGGAAAGGGCACGATTAGCCAAGCCGTGGCTAAGCGATTACGTTGGCACTACCTGGATTCTGGTGCCATCTATCGAGCCGTTGGGCTGGCTGCAGCCTGGGAAAGTATCGATTTAAGCGACCCGGAAGCCGTCGCCCATTGTGCCGAGCGAACCGAAATTCGCTTTGAAAGTAACGATGAAGGCGAGCTCCACGTCTACGTCAATGGCAAAGATGCCACACGTCTGTTGCGGACAGAAACCGCAGCGGCTGCCGCATCTGCCATTGCAGCCCACCCGCCAGTTCGAACAGCCTTGCTCGATCTGCAGAAGCGTTTTCGCCAGGTCCCGGGTTTGGTGGCGGATGGGCGCGATATGGGAACCGTGATTTTTCCGGACGCCCAGTACAAGGTTTTTTTGACTGCCAGCGCCGAGGAAAGAGCGAAAAGACGCTATAAGCAGTTGAAAGACAAAGGGGTTTCGGTTAATCTTGACAGTCTGCTGCACGAAATTGCCGCTCGCGACGAGCGCGATGCCGGACGTGCCGTGGCGCCCCTGAAGCCCGCCGAAGACGCGGTCATTTTGGACTCCACAGGTATGCCGATCACCGAAGTCATTGAACGTGTATTAGCGGTGTTGCCAGTTTCATTGCGACCACGCTGATTCATATCTTTAGCTGCTTTTAACGAGCAAATCCGCCAGCAGAATAACTCCCATGCCATGCGGCGTGGGTTTTTCCACGCGTGAAATCATCACGCACAACAGGTGGGTCCGGCAAATAACATTGCCGTTAACCCGTGTGTTCAACTGAGTAAATAACCATGACTGAATCATTTGCAGAACTGTTTGAGCAAAGCCAACACGCGCTTTCCAAACTCAAGCCCGGCTCCATCGTCAGCGGCGTAATCGTTGAAATCCGTTCCGACGTTATCGTCGTGAATGCAGGCCTGAAATCCGAAGGCGTGATTGACATCGAACAGTTCCGTACCGAAGCTGGCACCATCGACGTGAACGTCGGTGACACCGTCAAAGTAGCTTTGGAATATCTTGAAAACGGCTTCGGCGAAACCGTTCTCTCCCGCGAAAAAGCCAAACGCGCTCTCGTGTGGGACGAGCTGGAAACCTCGATGGACGCAGGCGAAATCGTCACCGGTCGCATCAGCGGCAAGGTCAAAGGCGGCTTTACTGTCGACATTCGCGACGTTCGCGCATTCCTGCCAGGCTCCCTGGTCGATGTACGTCCTGTCCGCGATCCGGGTTATCTGGAAGGCAAGGAACTCGAATTCAAGATCATCAAACTTGATCGTAAACGCAACAACGTGGTGGTTTCCCGCCGTGCGGTTGTTGAAAGTGAAAACAGCGTCGAGCGCGAACAAATGCTCGAGCGTCTGCAGGAAGGTTCGATCGTTACCGGTGTGGTCAAGAACCTCACTGATTACGGCGCATTCGTTGACCTGGGCGGTATCGATGGTCTGTTGCACATCACCGACATGGCGTGGAAACGCGTCCGTCATCCGTCTGAAGTTGTCAATGTTGGCGAAGAACTGCAAGTCCGCGTTCTCAAGTATGACCGCGAACGTAACCGCGTCAGCCTTGGCCTGAAACAATTGGGCGAAGATCCATGGGATAACATCGCCCGTCGTTATCCGGCCAATGCCCGCATGTTCGGTAAAGTCTCGAACGTGACCGATTACGGCGCCTTCGTTGAAATCGAACCAGGCGTTGAAGGTCTGGTCCACGTTTCCGAAATGGATTGGACCAACAAGAACGTCAATCCATCCAAAGTTGTCCAGTTGGGCGACGACGTTGAAGTGATGGTGCTGGATGTCGATGCAGAGCGTCGCCGTATTTCGCTCGGTATCAAACAATGCGTTCCTAATCCATGGGAAGCTTTTGCTGCCATCTTCAAGAAAGGCGACAAAGTTTCCGGCCAAATCAAGTCAATCACCGACTTTGGTATCTTCATCGGTCTGGATGGCGGCATCGACGGTCTGGTTCACTTGTCCGATATTTCCTGGAGCTCGACCGGCGAAGAAGCCGCTCGCAACTACAAGAAAGGCGACAACCTGGAAGCCGTTGTTCTGGCCGTTGATCCGGAACGCGAACGCATCTCGCTCGGCGTCAAGCAAATGGAACAAGACCCGATGGGTACCTTTGCAGCAACGACCCAGAAGGGTGCCATCGTTACCGGTACCGTTAAAGAAGTTGACGCCAAAGGCGCCACCATTGAATTGTCCGACGGCCTGGAAGGTTATATCAAAGCCAACGACATCGCCAAAGAGCGCATTGAAGATGCTTCGCAGCATCTGAAAGTAGGCGACAAGGTCGAAGCCAAGTTCATCGGTATGGATCGCAAGGGTCGCACCATGCAGCTTTCGATTCGTGCAAAAGATGAAGCCGATGTGGCCGAGTCAATGGCCGAAGTCAACAAGGCAGCGGATGCATCAAGCGGTACTACTCAATTGGGCGCGCTGTTGCGCGAGCAAATGAACAAAGGCGAATAAGCTGTACTGCGATGGCCCGGTTTCCGGGCCATCGTTCCTTCATGGAGTCGGGTTTATAAAATGACGAAGTCTGAACTCATCGAAATTCTTTCGAAACGCCAGATGCATCTCAAGGCAGATGACGTCGATATGGCGGTAAAAACCATATTGGAAATGATGAGCAATGCCTTGGCCGACGGCGATCGCATTGAGATTCGTGGTTTCGGCAGTTTCTCCCTGCATTTTCGTCCGCCCCGTTTGGGCCGCAATCCGAAGACCGGCGATTCCGTCGCGCTTCCTGGTAAACATGTGCCGCATTTCAAGCCGGGCAAGGAATTACGCGATCGCGTAAATGCTTCATTGACCGCTGTCAAAAGCTAAGACGTATTCATTTTTTCGGGTAAGCTGTTCACACCTGCGGTGGATTGACAGATGCCATTACTGAAAACTTTATTAGCGCTTGCTTTCATCATGATTGGTATCGTGTTTGGTGCCTTGAATCGCGATGTCATGCGCATCGATTTATTTTTTACGACTCTGCAAGCCAGTATCGGGCTGACCGTACTGCTGGTTTTACTTTTAGGTTGCCTGTTGGGCGGCATGGTGGTGCTGGCAACAGTAGTGTGGCCGATGCGTACTGCGCTCGCCAAGGCAGAAAAGGCGGCAGCAAAAATTGGAACAGAAGGAACTGGTTCACCATGATGACAAATGCCGCGTGGCTGTTGATGATTCCTGCTGCAGCAGCTGCAGGATGGTTGCTGGGACGGCGCGGTGGCGAAATTAAAAGCGGCAATCAGGTTATGCGATTGTCGAATACCTATTTTCGCGGCTTGAATTATTTGCTCAACGAGCAACAGGACAAAGCCATCGAAATTTTCCTGCAAATTGCCGAAGTCGATAAAGACACCATCGAAACCCAGTTTGCTCTCGGACATTTGTTCCGGCGACGCGGTGAGGTGGATCGCGCGATTCGCATGCACCAAAGCCTCGTCGCAAAACACGGTTTGAGCGAAGATCAAAAAACCCGCGCGGTATTGGCTTTGGGCGAGGATTACATGCGCGCCGGTTTGCTCGATCGGGCCGAAACATTATTGAATGACCTGGTCGAAATGGGTGTCTTCAAGCCACAGGCGCTGCGTCATCTGATTTCGATTACCCAGGCTGAACGCGACTGGTACAAAGCTATCGAGTACGCACAAAAGTACGAAGAAGTCGGTGGCGAATCGATGGCGAAAATCATTTCGCATTTTTATTGCGAACTTGCCGACCAGGCACGTTCCAAAGGCGATAACAAGGAAGCCCGTAAACTCATAGCCGATGCCTACACGGCAGATAATCAATCCGTGCGCGCCGGCATGCTGGAAGCGCAAATTGAATTGTCCGAAAACGATGATGCCGGCGCCATCCGAGCGTTCGAGCGTGTCGTCAGGCACGATTACGAATATTTGCCCGAAGTATTGCCGGCGCTTTTGGCGAGTTACGAACGCAATGGCGAGACCACGCGTGCCCGCAGTTTCCTGCTGGAAATGACCGAGCATTACGCTGGTGTATCGCCGTTGCTTGCCCTGTCTGAATTGATAGAGAAAGAAGAAGGCGTACCTGCTGCCTATACATTTCTTGCCAAGCAATTACAGCAACGACCTTCGGTACGCGGTGAAGCTGCATTGATTGATCTGAGTCTTTCCGAAGACCATGGCGACCCGCAGGAAGCCTTGCGTACGGTTAAACACATCACCGATCTTCTCGTGGTCCACACGCCGGGCTATCGCTGCCAGCGTTGCGGTTTCAGTGCGCGCGCCCACCATTGGCAATGCCCGAGTTGCAAGAATTGGGGCACCATCAAGCCATTGCTGACATCGGCCAGTTAAGCAATGTTGCTCAGCCTTGGCTTGGGTGGTTTCTCACTGTTGTTGACGGCCCTGATAACCTGGGCCTGGATAGGAATCGCACGGGCAAAAAAAATCCAGGATCAGCCTGAGCGGCGACGTTTGCATCAGGCAAGCGTGCCGCGTGCCGGAGGCGTAAGCATAGCGATAGTAATACTTGAAACTTGCATCGTATTTTTTTTCGTGTCACCGCATCCCGAATCGCACTGGGCATTGATAACGACAGCCATTTTTTTGTACGGCGCGCTTGGATTTTTCGATGACGTGTTGCCCCTGCGTTCGCATGCCAAGCTATTGCTGCATTTTCTGGTGATAGCCGTGCTCTTCTTGATTGCGAAATTTTCTTTCGCGATGGGATTGGCCTTTTCCATTTACATCGCGCTGGCTTATTTGCTCATGGTGAATGTCTGGAATTTCATGGACGGCAGCAACGGCATGATAAGCATGCAAAGCCTGATTATCGCCGCCGGTTTTTTTGCATTAAGCGTTGACAAGACAGACACGCAACATTTTTCATTGGTTCTTGCCGCTGCCTGTCTCGGTTTTCTTCCTTTCAATTTTCCAAATGCGCGTGTGTTCCCGGGCGATGTGGGTAGCCATGTGCTCGGTGCAGCGATTGTGAGCCTTGCATTGCTGGCATATGGTGAAAGCCAATGGTCTTTTCCGGAAATTCTGTGTCTTGCTTCTGCATTGTGGATTGATGCCGTGTTGACATTGGTTCGGCGCAGTGTCAGGGGCTTTAAAATCACGCAGGCACACCGTAGTCATCTATATCAATACCTGGTTCGTAGTGGCCAAAGCCATGCTGCGGTATGCATGTATTACGCGGCCTGGACGATTTCCGTAATTTTTATTGTTCGTTACGGCAGACAATTACCCGAAGCGAGTCAACGAATCTTGCAGCTGGCAGTTATCGCAACAGGCTTTGCCATACATCAATGGCTAAGACTTTTTGTATTAAAATCGGCAAGAATCAGTAAAGAGCCAATTCAATCGTAATGACGAAAACCTATCGCATTTCCTACTTGCTGCCTCGTGCACTGATCGTGATGCACGATTTCACGATGACGGCATTGCTGTGGGCGGGGCTGCGCTGGTTGTACGTAAGGGGCAATGATGGTGCCTACAATGCCGAATTCTTCGACCAATTATGGATTGTACTTTTTCTACAGGCGCTGATGCTCTGGTGGAGCGGCCTGTATCGCGGAGTTTGGCGGTTCGCCAGCCTGCCTGATCTGAACAATATTTTTCGAGCTGCCGTTTTTGGTTTGTGCGCGATTTTGATCGCATTCTTTCTTGGCGGGCATTTTTCACGCATGCCAATGCAGACAATTGTGCTTTACGTGCCGGGGCTTTCAATTTTTCTGGGTGCGCCGCGTTTGATTTACCGGGCCTGGAAAGATCAAAGACTGGCTTCGCAGCATACAGATGCAACACGCGTGATTGTCGCCGGTGCAGGTCGTTCTGCGGAAGTTTTTTTGCGTGATCTCCGCAGTGATGGCCGCTATGAAACCGTTGGCTTGCTTGATGACGACCCTCAACTGAAAGGCCGCAGAATTCAAGGTATCAAGGTGCTTGGTCGTATAGATCAATTATCCGAAATTGCCAGGGCTACTGCAGCCGATTTATGTGTCATCGCATTGCCTTCCGGCCAGACGCAGGCTTTGCAAAGAGTGGTTTCGCTATGCGATGACATCGGCATGCCATTTCGGAAGCTTGGCCGCTTTACCGAATGGCTGGATGCACACGATCCCATTCAACTCAATGAAGTCGCCATCGACGATTTGCTTGGTCGGGAGCCGATTCAATTTGACTGGCAAAGTATCGGGCGCCAGTTAGGCGGTAAATGTGTTTTGATTACCGGTGCGGGCGGTTCAATCGGTTCCGAACTGGCACGGCAGTGTGCTCAGGCACGCGTGCGTAAACTCATTTTGCTTGAACGTGCCGAATTGCCCTTGCTGGAAATATGCGAGGAATTGGCTACGCTGGATCCTGGCCTGGAGGTGGTCCCCTTGCTGGCCGATTGTGGCGACAGAATAGCCTGCTTGCGCGCGATGCAGCACGGTATTCCCGATTATGTCTATCATGCCGCCGCCAACAAACACGTGCCTTTACTCGAAGCGCAATTGCGCGAAGGTCTGCGTAACAACGTCCATGCAACGGCCACGCTGGCGGAAGTTTGTCGTGAACATGGTGCATTGCATTTTGTTTTGATCTCGACCGACAAAGCCATTCAGCCTGTGAATATTCTCGGTGCCACCAAGCTCATGGCGGAGCGGGTTTGCCAGGCAATTTTTAACGACAGCGCCACGCAACTAAGCATTGTACGTTTTGGCAATGTGCTCGATTCTTCAGGCAGCGTCGTGCCGATGTTTCGTAAGCAGATTGCGGCCGGCGGCCCGGTCACGGTAACGCATGAAGAAGTCAGCCGGTACTTCATGACCATTCCCGAAGCCTGCCAGCTAATTCTCCAGGCATTGAGCATGCCGGAACCTTATGCCGTCATTTATACGCTAGACATGGGAAAGCCGGTAGCCATCAGCGAGCTGGCAGAGCAAATGATACGGCTGGCAGGCAAACGCCCCGGTATCGATATACAAATCCAATACACCGGTTTGCGTGCGGGTGAAAAACTGCACGAAAGTTTATTTCATCCCGATGAAACCTACACCCATACCGAAAACCCGCGTGTACTGGAAGCCAAACCAAGGCAGATCGAAGTGCAGCTGGTAATACAGCAAGCCGAACAACTTGCTTATGCATTGCGACACGGTAATGATGATGAAGCCTTGCTCGCACTATTACGCGATGCGGTTCCTGAGTACACTGTTATGAATTCCAAGACATCCTAAATTATGAGCCAACGCATTCGCAAAGCAGTTTTCCCCGTGGCAGGTTTGGGTACGCGTTTTCTCCCTGCTACCAAAACGGTGCCGAAGGAAATGCTGCCGGTAGTGGATAAGCCGCTCATTCAATATGCCGTTGATGAAGCCATCGAAGCAGGCTGCGATACGATGGTGTTTGTTACCAATCGCTATAAACATGCCGTTGCCGATTATTTCGATAAAGCCTACGAGCTTGAACAGAAACTGGAAAAAGCCGGCAAATCGGAATTGCTGGCCTTGATTCGAGATGTGTTGCCACGCCATGTGCGTGCCGTATTTGTTACACAAACCGAAGCTTTGGGTTTGGGTCATGCGGTACTGTGTGCCAAACCCGTTATTGGCAATGAACCATTCGCCGTGTTGCTGGCAGACGATTTGATCTGGAACAAGGGGCCGGGCGCACTCAGGCAAATGGCGGATTGCGCACAGCGTGAAAACGCCAGCGTGATTGCCGTGCAGGATGTGCCGCGCGAACAAACCGGTAGTTACGGTATTGTGGCGACAGAAAATTTCAAGGACAGACAAGGCATAATTTCAGCCATCGTTGAAAAACCCAAGCCCGAAGTTGCGCCAAGTAACTTGGCGGTAGTGGGCCGCTATGTACTAAGCGGCCGTATTTTTGATTTGCTTGAAAAAACAAAACCCGGTGCAGGCGGGGAGATTCAGTTAACCGATGCCATTGCCGCTTTGCTGAAAGAAGAAAAGGCCCTGGCATATCGTTTCGAAGGCCGCCGTTTTGATTGCGGCAGCCGCATTGGCCTGATTGAAGCCACCATCCAATATGCGCTCGATCATGATGATTTGGCCGATGCCGCGCGTGAGTATATGACGCAGGCTTTGGGCAGGTCATAAGTATTTCGGCATTGGTTATGCATGGCGTGAATCAAAAAAATTATTATCAAGCCACCGCAAACGGATCGAATGCGCGGCCTCCATTGGCTGAAAGAAAATCGGCAAAAGTTTGCATCATTGGCGGCGGTTTTGCCGGCATCAATACTGCGCTTGGCCTGGCCGAGCGCGGCGTCAAAGATGTCGTGCTTTGCGAGGCAAAACAGCTTGCGTTTGGTGCGTCCGGGCGAAATGGCGGATTTGTTTTCGCCGGTTTTTCCCGGGGCCCGGAAAGCCTGCTGAAAGATTTGGGGCCGCAAGCCGCCAAGCAGCTTTATCTTGGTTCCGTCGAAGCAGTAAATCTGATTCGGCAACGCATCGACGAGTACAAAATTGATTGCCAGCATACCGATGCCGGTGTTTATTGGGCTAACTGGTTTAAAGATCAAGCCATTCTGCGTAACTATCAAAAACTATTGTCGGATAACTTCGATACATACTGGGATTTTATCCCGAAATCGGAATTAAAAAATCTTATCAAAAGTGATCGTTACAAGGATGCCTTGTACGAGAAAAACTCGCTGCATTTTCATCCGTTGAATTACGCACTGGGTTTGGCAAAAGCAGCAGAAACCGCAGGCGTGGAAATATACGAAGATACGCCCGTGATTCATCTGGAAAAAAAAGGTAAAACATGGCTTGTCAAAACACCCATGGCAGAAATTGATGCCGGGCAAGTGGTGCTCGCCTGTGGTGGTTATCTTGCGAACCTGTATCCGAAAATTGATGCGTCTGTACTGCCGATTGCCACTTATGTCATGGTGACCGAAGCATTGGGTGACCGTATGCAGAATATTCTGCATACCAAAGCCGCCATTTACGATACGCGTTTTGCCTTTGATTATTACCGGCCCTTGCCTGACTCGCGTTTGCTTTGGGGCGGACGGATTTCTGTCCTTGATCGCTCGCCCGATGCAGTAAAAAAAATATTGCATCGTGATTTGGTAAAAGTCTTTCCGCAATTAATGGATGTCAAAATTGATTTCGCCTGGTCGGGTTTGATGAGTTATGCCCGTCACGAAATGCCGCAAATTGCAGAAATAGAACCGGGGCTTTGGTGCGCCCAGGCTTTTGGCGGCCATGGGGTTGCGCCGACCACCTTCGCCGGTGAATTGCTTGCGGCTGCCATTTCCGAGAGTGATACCCGCTGGAAAGGTTTGTCGTCATATGGGCTGGTATCGGCCATGAAGCCTGCCGGCTATATCGGCGCCCAGCTCACCTACTGGTGGCTGCAATCCAGAGATGCCTGGAAAGACCGGATGGAGCGCTGATCGTAGGGCGTGCATCGCCCGCCATTTGTCCGTAGGTGGGCGGTGCCCACCCTACAAGCCTCGTCCCACACAAGACCGAAAATTCGTTATGCTCAGTAGCCAGCCGGAGTCCACCATGTCAGCCATGCTTGCCCCTGAACTCAATGAAAATTTGCATTGGCTAAACAGCGATGCACAGACCATTGCTGGCCAACGCGGCCGCATATTGGCATTGGTGTTCTGGAATGCCAGCTCGGTCTACTCGCAAAACCTGATTGACGAACTCGCGCGCATCAAGGCCAAGCACCCACTGGGGCTTGCTGTTTTGGGTATTCATTTACCAAAGTTCGATAACGAAATTGATGATCGCGTCGTGATGAAAGCGGTGAATCGACAGCGGGTCACTTTCCCGGTTGCCAACGACCGTGGCTGGGTGACGTGGCAGCATTTTGGTGTTACGCGCTGGCCATCGGTAGCGCTGATTGATGGCGAAGGCGTGGTACGCGAAATTATTGCCGGCGATGACCAGATCGAAGTACTGGAAAAAATGATTGGCGATTTGATTCACGATTCCGCCACCAGCCAATCCATGATGGAGCAGGCATTTCGTGCAAAAAATGCCGAAGAACGTACAGCATTGTCTTTTCCATCCGGTATTGCCGTAACGGATTCGCATTTATACATTTCCGATACTGCGCACCACCGTATTCTGGAATGCACGCATCAAGGCAGATTGTTGCGCGAATTCGGCAACGGCCACCCCGACTTGAACGACGGTCCGTCCAATGAGGCGGCTTTCAACTCGCCGCGTGGATTGTGCCTGGTGCGGGAAACTTTATACATCGCAGATACCGGCAATCACGCCTTGCGTAAAATCAACCTGATCAGCGGTGATGTGACAACGGTTCTCGGCAGTGGCAAAGCCGGCCAACCAAGAGAAGGCGTCAGCAAACATTCTTCCGATAACAGTTTGAACATGCCGTGGGGATTGAGCGGCAGCAATGACAAACTTTATATCGCGATGGCCGGTTGCAACCAGATATGGGAATACGAATTGGGCAACGCACGTTTGCGTTTTATTGCCGGTACCGGCGATTTGGGTATTGCCGACGGGCCTGGTCGCAATGCCTTGTTCGCACAACCGGCAGGCGTGGCGCTTGTTCAACAAAGTTTGTATGTGGTGGATTCTGCAACATCGTCTGTTCGCGCGATTCAATTACAGCAAAACACCGTGCAGACCCTGGTAGGCCAGGGGTTGTATGAGTTCGGCGATCAGGACGGCGAACGCCGCGATGCCCGCCTGCAGTTCCCGCAGGCAATTGCCCTTGACCCGAATTCGCCGATACTCTGGATTGCCGACACCTATAACGGCAGCCTTCGCAAATTGCGGCTTGGTGGTGGCGGCATGAGCACCCAGCAGTTACCCCAAAGCCTGGACCAGCCGGCGGCACTGGCAGCAGGGGCAGGAGCATTATGGATTGCCGATGCCGGTGCGCATGAAATTTTGCGTTATGACTTCAGCTCAGAATTACTGATCCGTCTGCCCATCGGCGAATAAGCCTGCGATTCGCTGAATCATGCGAAAATAAAGCATGAGTGACGCTTCTTCACAACCGGTTTTCGACGGCAAGGCCTTCGTCAAGGATTTGACGACCGCGCCGGGTGTTTATCGCATGTACGCCGCCGATGACAGCGTACTCTATGTCGGGAAAGCTTTATCGCTGAAAAAGCGCGTAGCCAGCTATTTTCTGGCGACGGTCTCTTCAACCCGCATTGCCTTGATGATCAAGCAAATTGCGAGAATGGAAATAACCGTCACGCGCACCGAAAGCGAAGCGCTGATTCTCGAAAATCAATTGATCAAATCGCTGCGGCCACGCTACAACGTTTTGTTGCGGGACGATAAAAGTTATCCCTACATCCTCATCACCGATGAAACCTGGCCGCGCCTGGGTTTTCATAGGGGCCCCCGGGCGGTTCCCGGGCGTTATTTCGGCCCATATCCAAGTGCTTCGGCTGTTACCAGCACGCTGGATTTGATGCATAAAATATTCAAGATCCGCAACTGCGAAGACAGCGTATTCCGTAATCGTTCACGGCCATGCCTGCAACACCAGATTGGCCGTTGCACGGCACCTTGCGTTGGCCTGATTTCACCTCGCGATTACGATGCCGACACCAAGCGCGCCACTTTGTTTCTCGATGGACGCAGTGGCGAAGTGGTGGATGATTTGACGCGCTCGATGGAAGCGGCCAGCGCGAGTTTGCAATTCGAATTGGCTGCGTATTTGCGCGACCAGGTAACGGCCATTCGCCGTATTCAGGCCAAGCAATACATCGAAGGCGAACAGGCCGACATGGACGTGCTGGCTTGCGTCATGGAGCAGGGCACGGCTTGCGTGATGCTGCTGGCTTTTCGCAGCGGCATGAATCTCGGTACGCGTTCCTTTTTTCCTAAAACCAATGGTGTCGATAATGCCAGCGAGGTATTGGATGCTTTCGTCAGCCAGTATTATTTCGAGCAACGGCCGCCGCGTGAAATCATTCTTAGCCATGCCATTGAAGACGCCGATCTACTGGAAAAAGTATTAAGCGCCCAGGCCGGGCGTAAAGTGGAAATCAAGACATCGGTAAGAGCCGACCGCGCGCGTTATCTGGAGATGGCAATCAACAACGCGACGCTGGCGCTCAGCACTGAAATCACCAGTAATGTCGCGCAACGCAAACGTCTGGAAGCCTTGCAGGAAATGCTTGGCATGGACCATCTGCCGCAACGCATGGAATGTTTCGATATCAGCCATACCCAAGGCGAAGCAACCGTAGCCTCCTGCGTTGTGTTCAATCAGGAAGGGGCGTTACGCAATCAATACCGCCGTTTCAATATTGAAGGCATCACGCCGGGTGATGATTACGCCGCCATGCATCAAGCACTCACGCGCCGTTTCAAACGCGCGGTTGAAGAGGGCGTGTTGCCCGATATACTTTTTATTGACGGTGGCGAAGGTCAGCTCACGCAGGCGCGCGATGTGCTGAAGGAATTGGAAGTAACCCGGGTCATTCTGGTCGGCGTTGCGAAAGGTGTCGAACGCAGGGCAGGTGACGAGCAGATCATTTTGTCCGATGGTCGCGTGCTGCGTCCCGGTGCTCGCTCGCCGGCGTTGCAGTGGATACAGCAAATTCGCGATGAAGCCCACCGCTTTGCCATCACCGGACATCGCGGTCGCCGGCAAAAGAAGCGTGATGTTTCAAAACTGGAAGACATTCCCGGAATTGGCCCGCGCCGTCGCGGTGCATTATTGAAACACTTCGGTGGCCTGGCGGCGCTGAAGGAAGCCGGCAGCGAAGAAATTGCCCGTGTAGCAGGCGTGAATGCAGCGCTGGCAGCGCGTATTTATGCCTCGCTACATGGGTTAGAATCCAAGGCGAATTCACCAGAATCGCTTCAGGAAACCCAGTGACCTTAACCCTTCCAACCATACTGACCTTGTTTCGCATCGTCTTGGTGCCGGTATTGGTGGCAGTGTTTTATTGGCATCACCCCTGGAGCAATATTCTCGCCTGTGCCGTATTCGTGCTCGGCGCATTAACGGATTGGCTGGATGGCTGGATAGCCCGTCGTTACGACATGTACTCGGCTTTTGGCGCATTTCTTGATCCGGTGGCCGACAAACTGGCAGTGACATTTGCATTGTTTCTCGTGACGCAACGCCACCCGACGGCCTGGATGGCATTATTGAGCGCCATTATTGTCGGTCGCGAAATTACCATTTCGGCCTTGCGTGAATGGATGGCGCAGATGGGCGCGCACGGTTTGGTAAAAGTGGCGTCACTGGGAAAAATAAAAACCATCGTGCAAATGGTCGCAATAAGTTTTGTTTTATTTTATGAAGATCTTTTCGGTATCCCCATTTTTAAAATTGGCGAATGGCTGCTTGCGATTGCTGCAGCACTCACACTTTGGTCGGGTTTTGATTATATCCGTGCCGCGTGGCCCACCATCAGCAAGGGCTGATAGCTTGAATTGACGGGCTCTTGTGATTCTTTTTTCAAATAGGTGTTGACACAAAAGCGCTAATCCATGAAAATATGCGTTCTCCGCGGGAATAGCTCAGTTGGTAGAGCACGACCTTGCCAAGGTCGGGGTCGAGAGTTCGAGTCTCTTTTCCCGCTCCAGTTTCAGAAACCTCGGTTCGCCGAGGTTTTGTTTTTTCAGAACCTGGTTTTTATTTACCAATAATTATTGGTTGGGTTAAACTAGGCACTGATGTTTCACCCTTGGCCGGGTGGCAGAGTGGTCATGTAGCGGCCTGCAAAGCCGCGTACGCCGGTTCGATTCCGACCTCGGCCTCCAATCAAGCCCCGTTTGGGGCTTTTTTGTTAAAAAGTGTTAGTTACTCCCGTCTTTATTCGCAGAACAGATTGCTGCAATATGGACCCGCTGCCTGGGTGGCGAAATGGTATACGCAAGGGACTTAAAATCCCTCGACAGCAATGTCATGCGGGTTCAAGTCCCGCCCCAGGCACCATCAGGATCGACATAGCAGGGTCTTCCAGAAGCGATTGGATGCCATTCAGCCTATTGGCACTCTTTCAAAAAATCAAAAAAAAATTAAGCAGGCTTTTGCAATTTGGCTTGTCAGGTTTTGCGTGCAATAACAGGCAACGCCAAGTCTTCTTTCTTGTTCGGCACATCGTTATGCTGTCCGCTTGAACAGGGAGAACTGCAATGCTGCCATCGCGCTATTGGACTTACGTTTTTTGTCTGCTGGCCACAGTAGTTTGTTTCGTGTTGCTGATAATGATGCCCGCACACGATTGGCTGTATTTCCCGCTGATTATTTTTTCCGGTTTAGGGGCAATCGGTACTCTCGATATGCTGCAAACCAGACAGGCTGTGCGGCGAAATTATCCGATTCTTGCGCATTTTCGTTACGGACTTGAATCCATTGGCCCGGAAATTCGTCAATATTTCATCGAATCGGATAATCAGGAAAACCCATTTTCGCGTCAACAGCGCGCCATTGTTTATCAACGCTCGAAAAATGTCATCGACAAGCGCCCATTCGGCACCCAGATGGATGTCTATGCCGATGATTACGAATGGATTAACCATTCGATGCAGCCCGCAAAAATCGACTCGCATGATTTCCGTATCGTCATCGGTGCCAATCGCGCGAAACCTTATTCGGCCAGCGTCTTCAATATTTCCGCAATGAGTTTTGGCTCTTTGTCGGCCAATGCCATTCGCGCCCTGAATGAAGGTGCCAAACGTGGCGGTTTTTATCACGACACCGGCGAAGGCTCGATTTCACAATATCATCGTGAACGCGGCGGCGATCTGGTTTGGGAAATCGGTTCGGGCTATTTCGGTTGTCGAAACAATGATGGCAGTTTCAGCGAAGAAAACTTCGTGAAGAATGCCTTGGGCGACCAAGTAAAAATGATTGAAGTAAAGCTCTCGCAAGGTGCGAAGCCAGGCCATGGGGGCGTGCTGCCGGCGGCGAAAGTATCAGCGGAGATTTCTGCCGCGCGCGGCGTGCCGATGGGAGAAGACTGCGTTTCTCCTGCACAGCATTCCGCTTTTTCAACACCAAAGGAATTGCTGCAATTCATTGACCGCCTGAGAAATCTTTCCGGTGGTAAACCTGTCGGGTTCAAATTTGCCGTTGGTCATCCGTGGGAATGGTTTGGCATTGCCAAAGCCATGCATGAAACCAATATTCTGCCGGACTTCATCGTTGTCGATGGCGGTGAAGGTGGTACCGGCGCTGCGCCACTCGAATTTACCGATCACGTTGGCGCACCATTGCGCGAAGCTTTATTGTTGGTGCATAACACCTTGGTCGGTTTGAACCTGCGGCAACATATCCGTGTCGGTGCGGCCGGTAAAGTCGTCACGGCATTCGATATCGCGCGCACACTTGCACTCGGTGCTGACTGGTGTAACGCAGCACGCGGCTATATGTTTGCACTCGGGTGCATTCAATCGCAAAGCTGCCACACCGATCGTTGCCCGACCGGTGTGGCCACGCAAGATCCATCAAGACAAAAAGCACTGGTGCCGGAAGACAAGGCGACCCGCGTTTTTCATTTTCACGAAAATACCTTGAAAGCCTTGAAAGAATTGGTCGCGGCGGCAGGCCTGGAACATCCCGAAGAAATCGGTCCCGAGCACATTATTCGCCGGGTTTCTTCCACAGAAGTACGCGCATTGGCGGTCTTGCATCGTTTCCTCAAGCAAGGTGATTTGCTCGGTGATCAATTACCCGACCATCCGGCCTTTCTGGCATTTTGGAAAGAAGCCAGCAGCGATGCCTTTCAGGCACCCGCCAAAGTAAGGGCTCTGCGGACCAGCAAGCTGCAATAAGCCCGGTTTTATTGACCCAACAAGCGCTAGAACGTAAAATTCGCAGCCTCACCGGGCGGTTAGCTCAGCGGTAGAGCACTGCCTTCACACGGCAGGGGTCACAAGTTCGAAACTTGTACCGCCCACCAGATCATAAAAAAGCCACCTCGCAGGTGGCTTTTTTATTGTAGATACTTATTTGATTCTTTTATCGAATGTATCCGGCGGCGCCGAGTTGTCGCCTTCAATATTCACCCAGGTGGTGAATTCGCCATCAATGGCATTGCCAGCCTGTTTTTGCGGAATGAAACGCCAGGCTCCCAAGGTGCCCAGCAACACTTTCGGAATCTCGCCGGGAGCATTGGTGGATTTATCAATCCTGGGTTTTGCACAACGGCCGGCAGCCGAGATGGCACAGGTGACCAATAGGCGGCCCGACCATTCACCTTTCAGGCGATAAAGCGGTTCGGACAGGTTTTCGAGTTTCACCGGGCGCGGCATTAAATCCTGAGACAGGATTTTTGCCTTGGAAGTAGCGGGGTCAATTTCGACAATGACTCTCACACCGGTTTCGAGCGATTTTATCGTGTCGATTTCTTCGGGCTTGACGAAACTGCTGGTAGCCAAGGCATTTGTCAGGTACGCAATAAAGGATTTTGGCAGTTGATCTTTTTCCGGAAAAGTAATCTGCGTGACCTGTGATTTGTCATCGAAACTGACGTCCGCCCAGACAGCCAATTGATAGGGCATTTTTGGCGCCGCAGCTTCTTCGGCTGAAACCGTTGCGGAAATTCCGAGAATCGCCAAGGCGATGGAAAGGCAGAAATTTTTCATGTAGGTGGTCGATGATTGGGAGGCGGCTAGTTTAGCCTAATGCCTTGTTCATCGGGCGAATGTTTCGCCCGATATATCAACCGTGTTCTGGCGGTAATCAGCGCCCTGAAAAACGCAATCTTGAAAGCATTTTCAGGTTGCCTGCCTTGTAGTAATTGTCTGCCCAGCTATCATCAACTGCCAAAGGCTGTGCCTGTTTGAACTTCAGCAGCTTGGCGTAATAGCGGAACCGGTAGTGCTCGTAAAACCGCAGCACTTCCAGGCCATAACGATCGGCAAGATCGGTGTCGCCGCGAATGATCAGATAGTTTTCATCATTGCCATTACTGGCCGGCTTGCTCAGGTTATGGCTGCCGCTGATGATGGTCGGGCTGTCGGTCGTGAAGTTGGCGACCACAATTTTCGTATGCACCAGTAATTTGCCGCGCTGTCCACGCAAGCCTTCTTTTACCCAGCCTTCCAGGCCCTTGCTGAGCAAGGCGGTAGCAGTGAATTCGGCCGTTCTATCGGCATGGAAACCGGTGATGCGGCTTGCGGTATTTTGAATGCCGTAACGCAGTACATCGTCATTTTCAGCACCCAGCAAAGCATCCAGAACATCTTCAGGCAGTTTGAAAGCGGTGGAAAATAATAAATCCTTGTCCGCGGCCTGAATGATGTTAACGAACTCTGCCAAATCAGCTCCGCCTGTGCGTGGCGAAAAACCGACGAACAAATTCGAATTCGGATCCATCGCATTGTTCTGGTTTATCCAGTTTCTGGTCGCGCTTACATCCTCCGGGTCGCGCCAAATAACGTCGAATAGTTCCTGATAATGCCCGGCAATGGCCTTGTCATTGGCAACATGCACCACATTGGCCTGGCGATAAACGCCGTTCTCGGTAAAGTTGGTGCTGCCACAAAGCACCGCTTGCGGAACATGTTCGTCTTGTGCATTGATTTTGCTAAGTACGATAAATTTATCGTGGAAAATCTTGGAAGTCACCCGGCCACGTTTTTTCGATGCCGGAATTTTCTTCAGGCTGTTTTCGTTTTGACCGGTTTGTTCATCGCCCACTTTCGCGTGATAGATCACACGCACTTTCACGCCGCGTTTGTGTGCTGCATTTACCGCGTCGACAATTGCTTTCAACTCGTATTCGTAGATCGCAACATCCAGTGCCCATTTGTCATTCCCGGCCCGTTCGATGAAATCGGTAATCTTGTCGAGCAAGCCGTGTTGTAGCCAGTCGCTGGCTTTCTTCGGCCAATCTTCAATCGCCAAATCCTTGTTTTCCGTGATCAATTCATCTACCTCGGGAAACTTGCGGCCAAATGACTGGCTGGCAGCCACTGCACGATTGAAGATGACGCGATGATCTTTCGGAATGCCGTCATCGGTTTTTACCGTGACCTCCAATGATTCGCCAAGCACTGGTGCAGCAGATGTTCCATAAACCAGATGTACGCGATATTTGCAGGTAGTGTTGCTTTCGATACTGTAATCGGCCCAGCGGAATTTCTGGATGGGAGCAATATTGCTGGGCGTCGCATTCCATTCCGGGATGCTGTGTTCGGTGTCGGGAAAGGTCAGGCTGTTAAGCAACCATTGCCATGTTTTGCTGCCTTCTTTTTGTTCGATGGCAAAACCCAATAGTCCATTCTTTTTCGCCTTCGATACATCAAATGCCAGTAACACGCCATTGGTTCCGGCGTAGGCTTTAACACGAAAATCGTCCTGGGCATTCTGGGCTAATTGGCGCATAAATAATCCTTGGTAAAACAGGTGAACGGGGATGTATTAAGGAACGCACTAATCATTAGCCATCGGCCATGACAAACCGGCCTTATTTTGATTTCAAATTTATGTCGCGCAGCCAGTCTGTTTCCGAAGATTTTCGTAAGATTTCAAGGTTCGAAAACCTTAAAGCTCCGACAAATGCACGAGCAGCCCGCTCAAACTTTTCATATCCTGCGAGTTATGTTGAATCACCCTCCGAAAATCCCTCGCCGATTCACCACGCAAATAATCCCGCCAGGCTCGTGGCGCTTCCGATCCCGGCAAATCATCTTCGCGAACCACACCCAAGGCATTACGTTCGATGGTCGAGAGTTTGCAGTTCTCCCACACGCCGCGATAAAACCGCCGGGTAGGGAACAGCAAATCCAGATGCCTTAATCCCGAAATCGGGTCCGGCATTCGTGCCAGCCGGTAGCGGGTTTTCAGCAGCGGCGAGTCGTAACAGCGGCCGTTGTAACTCACCAGTACGGTTTCCGGCTGCAACCAGGTTGCAAATTCTTTTAGCATCGCAAGCTCGCCACCCATCGTGGTCAAATATAATTGCCGCACGCGCAATTGCCCGTTCAACCAATCTGCCGCACCAATCATGAAAGCCCGCGTGCCGGTGCCGCCGGATAATCCCGTCGTCTCGGTATCGAAATACAGGCAATGTGAATGCTGGATCGCACCGAACTTTGCGAATTCGGCATTGATGATGGTCGGTGAATCTTCGCAGGCAAAGAATTCTTCCAGATACAAAACGCCAGGTGAAATTTCTACACCTGGCAAAACACGATCCTGCGAATATCCACGCCTCTGCAAAGCCATCCGCATCCCCAGCAGTTTTCGTAAATCATCCGGAACCACTGGCCGCTCGGCAGGTGCGGGAGCAACAACACCCGCTTGTTTTCGCAATGTTTTCAGTTGATCGAGCAGGGCGCTCATGCATTCACCAGCAAGGCCAATACTTTCGCGGTCAAAAATTTCGGCGATTCAATCAGGTTTTCATCTGCGGCCAAAACAGGCCCGACGCAGGCCGGGCAACCGCTCTTGCAATCACATTCCGATACCAACTCTTGCGCACGTTTTAACAATTCGGCCTGCCGTTTCCACAAAGGTTCGCTGAGGCCCACGCCGCCGGGATAGTTGTCGTACAAATACACGGTTGGGATAAACCGTTCCGCACGATTGAGATCGGAAATATTGCCGTCATCGCTGCGCAATTGCCCGCGACCACGGCCATCACTGACCGCAAACCACGCGCCATCGCCGCTGCCAACGGCTTTCTGCAAGTCTCGCGCTTCGGCCATCACCGCAACTGTCGCGACCACGTGCAAAGCGTAAGCCGCACCGAGAAATCCATCGAGTGCGGCTTGTCGCGAATCAAAGGCTTCATCCAGAACCGATTGCGGCAATTGCCACCATGCCGCCGTCGTATGCAACTCCTGATCCGGCAGATTCACCGGGCCGTAGCCAATGTTCTCGTGCGTGTAGTAGCGAATTTTCTTGTAACCGGAAACACGCCGTACAACATGCACCTCGCCGTGATGTGCGTTGCCTTTGCCGGCATTCACGCCGTCGAAGCGTTCAAGCACCTTTAGCTTCGTGTAATCAATCGCATCGGTGTAGTAATCGACATGCGTGCGTGTGACGTAGGCCTTGCGACCTTCCCAGTCGAGTTTTTCCACCTGGTAAGGTGTCGATTGAATCATGTGAATCGCGCCTTCGTACAAGGTGAGCGGGGCCGATGAAAAGTCCACCTCGGCAATAATCGTTTGCCGGCCATCGGTGCGGTTCACCACCACGAAATTGCCATCCGCCACCGAACGCAGACTCACCGCATTGGCCGGATACGAATCGGCAATCCATTCCCAGCGTTCGCCTTCCTGATGCAATACGCCGCTTTCGCCCAATACTTCCAGATACGGCGCGGCATCAATCGGTCCGAAGCGCTCGCCGGACAAAAACGGCAATTCGAATGCGGCGCAGCGAATATGATCGAGCAAAATCAGCGCCTGATCCGAATGGATACGCGCATGTTCCGGCGAAGCATCGGAAAAAAATTCCGGATGCCGAATCAGGTATTGATCGAGCGGATCACTGCTCGCGACCAGTACGCCGAGTGATGCCTGTTGTCGCCGCCCAGCACGACCAATGCGTTGCCAGGTCGCTGCGACCGAACCGGGGTAGCCATTCAGCACCACCACATCCAGGCTGCCGATATCCACGCCAAGTTCCAACGCGGATGTGCTGACGATGCCATCGATATTGCCATTACGCATCGCTTTCTCGGCCTCACGGCGTTCGGTCGGCAAATACCCGCCGCGATAAGCACGAATGCGTGCAGGTTTGCGTGGGTCGTTGTCGAAAACATCTTTCAGATATTTCGTCAGCACTTCTACCATCGTGCGCGATTGAGCGAATACTAAAGTTTTCAGTCCGGCACGAATTGCCAAGCGTGCTATGCGATTGCTTTGCGAACGTGCCGATGCCCGCAAACCCAAATCCGGATTCACCACCGGCGGGTTCCATAACAACACTTGCTTGTCGCCCGTCGGCGCGCCACTTTCGGTAATTGCGGTGACTTCGTGTTCAATCAAGGCTTCGGCATGCGCTTTCGGATTCCCGATCGTGGCCGAGCACAAAATAAACTGAGGGCTCGAACCATAAAACGCACACACACGTTTTAGGCGTCTCAGCACATTTGCCACGTGCGAACCGAACACGCCGCGATACGTATGGATTTCATCAATCACCACGTACTGCAAATTCTCGAAGAACTGCGCCCACTTCGTGTGGTGCGGCAAAATCGCCTGATGCAGCATATCCGGATTGCTCACCACGATATCGCCGTGCAGTCGAACTGCAGCACGTGCATCACCCGGCGTATCGCCATCGAAGGTAAATGCTTTCACGCCCAGTTGCCCGGCACGATTGAGTTCCAGTAGTTCGGCGACCTGATCCTGCGCCAACGCTTTTGTCGGAAATAGATACAGGGCTTTGGATTGTTTCTTCATTGCACCGGCAACCACAGGCAATGTGTAGCAAAGACTCTTGCCGGATGCAGTCGGTGTTACTACGACAACATGATCGCCAGCTTGCACTGCATGCCAGGTCTCGGCCTGATGGCTGTAGAGTTTTTCTACGCCGCGTGTCCGCAATGCCGCTGCCAATGCCGCCGGTAAATCAGAAGGAAGTTCCGCGTATCGGCCTTCCTGGCCTGGTAAAAATATCGAACCGGTAATCCGGTCGGAATATTTATGCTGCAGCCGATTCGACAAGCCCGACATATTGCGCTCAATCATAGGCAGAGCAGGCGGCAGATTCTGGAAAACCAGAGCGGGTTGGGTACTCATGCGATGCTTCCTTGCAAAGGGAAGCCATGTTGTAGAGCAGGGGCGTCTCAGGGGGTGAGATTGGGGTTCAATAAATGAATCTGACATCTTTTCTGCGCTATGCAGTCATGTGGTGCCAGATGCAGAAATAAGAAATAGTTATTTTATGTAGTTTAGGTTGTCCGGATTACATTCAAAGCCTAGACTCATGAATAAATATGTAAAATAAGGCCATAAGGTGTGTCGAGAGTTATAAGGCCACAAAGGCCATAAGGTGCGTCGAATTATAGGGTGCGTTTCTAACGCACCAGCGCCTGATGTATGGATTTGCGCCGCATGCTAATGATGGCGGGAGCTTGTTTATGTTCGCGTTGCGATAAGCATCCGCTGCGGTGCGTTAGAAACGCACCCTATGATGTAAGGATTTCCAATGAGTATTGGTGATGTTGCCTGATATTGGATTGTTGGGAACGTGGTAAGCCAAGCATCGTAAGGCCATAAGGTGCGTCGAATCCAAGGTGCGTTTCTAACGCACCTACGCCTGATGCTTGGAATCGCCAAGAATGGACGGTTCCACGCTACGATTCTGGATTGTGTTACGGTTTCAAGCGGGATCGGATTTTGAAATCCCTGTCATTCGCGAAAACCATAACCTGAGGGGGTAGTGTATGTATTCGATACAGAAAAATGTAATGTGGTCGGCCTTCATCGTGCTTGTTGCACTGATGCTTGCCGGCAAGGCGCCGGCAAAAGAACCACTTGGCGCATCTGTCTGCAAAAGCATCATTGGTGCCGATGGTATTGCACGGCCCGGTCCGAGTTGCTTGAGCGAATCCGAAATCGCGCCCTGCAAAGCATTTTTGGAAAAAGCTTTACCGGCCTATATCAATCAAAAGACGGAAGAGCTTAAAAAACGTCAGGGTCAAGGCGATCAAGTGCGGGCCGGATGGCTTCAGAAAGATCTCGATGAAATAAACGGTTCGTCGTCGCCTCTGTTGGCGTACGCTCTGCAAAACCCGCCCTATAGTCCGCTTTACGACTTGAAGACTACCAATATGTTCATCAAGTCCCAGAAGGAAAACATTGCCATTCTTAAATCCGGTGATGAAAATAGAATGAGAGCAGTCATCGGTATTGCCTATCAAGGTCAAGCGCTCGAACAAAGATTGGCGGGTGACGAAGAGTTTTTGTGCATGCTTAACGTGCGTTTGTCGCAGCTTGCGATTAAGCAGCCAAAACCCGCTGCGGGCGTTGCAAAAAAACCAAGACCATAAGGTGCGTTAAAACCAAAAGATGCATCGAATCGACAAGGTGCATTTCTAACGCACCAACGCCTGATGTTTGGATTTGAGATACATCCCGGGCGCCCAGAATTTGATACTGGTCTATGGTGCCCGGGCAAAGCTTACCCCTGAAAACCCATCACGGGTTAACGATAAATATGTTGCCCGTTATTGGTTTTCCAGTCTTTTTCGATGTTTGCTGCGTCTTCATCCGATTTGGGTTTGACACCCATCAGGATTCCGCCTTCATCAATTCCGCTCTGGTAATGTTTGACGCGTTCTTCGGGAATGCCAAGGCCAATGAGGGCGCCGACAACACCTCCTGTTAATCCGCCGGCACCGAGTCCGGCCAGTGCTGCGACGGCAGGTCCGAAGAAAACAATGCCCAGGCCAGGTACGGCCAGTGTGCTGCCGACGGTGGCTACGACGGCGGCAATGGCGCCAATTGCACCGCCGATGGCACCGCCAATTCCGGCGCCATCGGCTGCCTTGTTGCCGAGTTCATTATAGGTAATCGGATTTTCCTGGAAATGTTTTTGACGCGTGGCGTCCGACATCACCAGATTGACTTCGTCTTTGTGATAGCCGCGATCGGTCACCGAATTAAATGCCTGTTCGGCACTTTCGCGATCATTGAATAATGCGGTGATCATGTCGACACGATCCGTGCGTATGACCGAAGCGGCCGGTACCTGCGGGTTGAGAGAGTCGTTTAACTCATCCTGATATTCTGTGTTCATTGAAGACCTCATTAGATAAATGTTGGAATCACATGGCACTGCGTGGCATGCCTGTGACGTAAATCCAAACTATCAATGCACAGCCATGGCTTCTGTGCGATGGCACACGCAAATTTTATCGCTTCAGCAAACCGTCACATCGCAGGTAGGGTCCGGCACGTGGCAGTGTGTGTTGACGCACCGACTTCCTTCAAATTTAGACCTATACAAGCATTCAGTAATGTCGGAAAAAGGCTGGTCTTCTTTATGGGTATCGATGAATTCATGGCGAACGCCACCGTCACCATCAACGCGAGCAAGCGAGATGTATGGGATGCCTTGGTGAATCCTGCAGCTATCAAGCAATACATGTTTGGTGCAGATGTAGAGTCGGGCTGGATTGAAGGTAGCGAAATAATTTGGAGGGGCGAATTCAATGGCAAAACATATCAGGACAAAGGCGTCATTCTGAAAATTGATCCAGAGCATATTTTCAAGTACAGCCATTACAGCCCGGCATCCGGTAAACCCGACGCGTCCGAAAATTACCACTTCGTCACGATTTATCTTGCCGATGGCGCCGACAGGACCGAAGTGTCACTTACCCAGGATAATAACCATGACGAAAAAGAGCGTCTTGCCTCCGAGAAGAATTGGGGCGTGATGCTCGAGGGATTAAAGAAATATGTTGAAGCCAAGGTCGCTAAGTCGACGCACTAGTCTTTGCGCCGACTGGTACCAATTCAATGGCGAAATACGTATGGCAATGCACTTTTTGCGGGGATAGGCCGGCGTGGCTGACGGTTTGCAATTCCCGAAGTATTGCCGCGTTTATCCTGGATGAATTGGCTCCTGCCGGCTGG